>Ga0181588_10000041_pt1 | contig 93466 bp, 62 predicted proteins | sample 071ome_26_FD_148607 | JGI IMG/M metagenome (GOLD analysis project Ga0181588, IMG submission 148607) | Coastal salt marsh microbial communities from the Groves Creek Marsh, Skidaway Island, Georgia - 071409BT metaG (spades assembly) | ecosystem: Environmental > Aquatic > Marine > Intertidal zone...
GATATTAAGATCTATTTAACATACTTATGATCTAAGGAATACATATTAAAGTATGTTATAGAGCCATGTATGTGTGGTAGAAACGACGACCCTCTAGAGCTGGACGCCGTGCGTTTTCGAATCTTCACACGGCGACGGATTCGGCGACGCATTCGACGACGATGTCGCCGCGACTCCGGACGGCGCACATGACCGGGGTGTCGCGAACGCGCGAGCGCGCGCGCTCGCACCCCGAAGACGGCGTCGACGCGTTGCGGGAGACGTTGCGTGCGTTTGAAAAGGTGGGCGCGCGCGCTCTGGCGTGCGTTTTTTTTTCTCTCGTGACGCATCGTGAAGCGCGCGCGCGACGACGATTCGAGACGACTGACGGCGGCGCGCAGAGATGCGACCCGGAAGACGAAAAACAGATGGCGGCGTTGGAAAAGATGCGCGCGGAAACGCGACGACGCGAGCGCTTGGATGGAACTTGGGAACGCCGAGGCGCGCCCGGGGTTGAACGGGACTGGCTCGAAAGCGCCGCGGAGCGAGAGAGCGCGGTGAAAACGACGGCGGCGCCGATGGATGACGACGATTACGCCGAGTACATCAAGTGCGTGCGATGGATCGCGATGGACGCTCGCGATCGTTACGGACCGTGACTGCCGACTGACGTTTCTTGAAATTCCGCGGCCGGCGATAGGTACTGCGCGCGACGAGACAAGGCGAGCAGAGGTTCGAGACGTTTGCTCGACGCTCGCGGATCGGGCGGGGACGCCAAAGAATCTGATGAAACATACGCTCTGGGATTATCCACGGCGCGACGACGCTCTTAAAGTCGGTTCGAGTCACTCGGAACGCGGAACGCGACGTTAAACTCTGGACGCGTCACAAACCGACTGACTCGTTCGTTCGTTCGTTCGATGACGTCCGTTTCGGTGTCCCCGACGATCATCGCGCGTCGCGCGTCGTCGCGTCGATCGTCCACGTCGTCGCTGTCCACGTCGTCGTCGTTCGCGGTTTCGAAACGGCGACGACGCGGGTCACGAATCGACGTTGGTTTCGTAATCCTTCGCGCGGCGAAGTCGTCGTCGGACTGGACCGATTCCCCGGTGAGCAGCGGTGGTGGTTTCTCATCCGGCGGCGGGAACGGCGGAGACGACGGATGGGAACGCTGGGGATGGGGCCCGCGCGATGAGGGCGACGGCGACGCGCACGGGGCGGCGTCTCGGTTCAACGCGTGGATGCGTCTCTTTGTCGCCGCCGTCGTTTTAAACTGGACGACGCGTCGGTTGATGAAACGAAACGACGCGCCGGCTTTATTAATGGACGACGGCGACGGCGACGACGAGAACGTCGCGACGAAGGATGATTGGAAGACGAAACGAGTATCCATCGTGATCCCGGCGCGAAACGAGTCCAAGGCTATAGGGGTTTTGTTGAGACACTTGAACGCGGCGCTCGAACCCGAAGCGCTAGAAATCGTCGTCTCGGTGGGGGATTCGACGGATGACACGGCGGAGATCGCGAAAAGCCACGGCGCCGTCGTCGTGAGTGGGTCCAAAGGAAGGGCGTGTCAGATGAACGCCGGGGCTAAAGTCGCGACTGGGGATTACGTGCTGTTTTTACACGCCGACACGACGCCGCCGACGGATGTCGTAGACGTCGTTCGCCGCCGGTTGAGAGACCAAAAAACAGTCATCGGTGGCTTTGTGTCGCTCATAGAGACGTCGACGCGAACGTTTTGGGCCATTTCGTACCACAACGTCATCAAGACGGATTACTGCGCCGTCATCAGTCGTCCCTTTTCCTACCTCAGGGGGTTTAGAATTCTCTTTGGGGACCAGGCGATGTTTTGCCGACGCGACGATTTCTTCGCCGTCGGCGGTTTCGACGAAAAACTCGCAATCATGGAGGATGCTGATTTGTGCGTGCGCATGCACCTCAAAGGACGTCGACATCCCCAGACGGGTAAGTGGTACCGCGGTCGCGTCAAGCTCCTCGACCGCGTGGTGACGACGTCTGGTAGACGCATCGAAACCTTGGGCAATTTCAAGGCGACGTGCGTGCACGTCTTGATCGCGTGTTCGTGGAATTTCGGCGCGAGTCCGGAACGCTTACGAAAAATTTACGATTGGTGTTACCGAGACGTACGGTGAGCGATCATCATCACCACACCTAGCCGCTAGCAGCTCATCTAATTTACTTTACAACGACGACGACGACCGACGCCGCCCGCCGCTCGCCTAGTTAAACCCCTACGTCACCGACAACCCCTCCAACGCCCCAACCACCACCGAATCCTCATCGCACTCGCACCGTCTCCGCTCCGCCTCGCTCAACAGAACCATGTTAATCGTCCGTCGCGCCTCGGATTCCTTTTCGCTCGCGTACTCCCTCGCGTTGGACAAGATGACATTCTTTTGCTTGTCCACGCACCGCAGGGTTCCGACGAAGACCCGTCCGTCCCGCGTCACGCACCGCGTCTCCGCCCCGATCACGCTCTTCGCCCGCGCCTTGACCGCCTCAGCATCCGTCGCCATCTTCCCCCCGCGCCGGCCGGCCGTCGACTGACGCACCGACGAAGACCCGACGAAGACCCGACCCTCATCCCTTTTTGTACAATAATTACACCCGTAAGTATGCATAAACAAATCTCACACGGCCGGTCGGTCCGAAATCCCATCTGACTGCCATCACGCGAACACGCGCGTAGTACATACACGCTCTTGTGGTGTAATGGTTAGCACTTTGGACTTTGAATCCAACAATCCCGGTTCGATCCCAGGCAGGAGCTTTTTAGAGGGTTGTATGGCGTCAATACGCGTCGAGTGTCCGAGCCGTGTTTTTTTACCATCATCGTTATTATGGATGGATCATCCATCGTTTCGAAACGATCCCGGTTCATCATCGACGGGGCGTTGGACGTCAGTTCGACGACGACGGAGCGACGGAGCGGGCGAGCGAGCGAGGGAATTGGTGATGGGATCGTTGACCGGGGACGACGACGGCGGCGTGGGGCGAGAGACGGGGACGATGCGCGCGAAGGCGCGCGATGATGATGATGATGATGGTCAGCGACGAGACGGTGCCGATGGGTACGAAGACGGCGACGGTGACGGGGTTCGGACGACGACGACGGCGACGGCGTCGATGTCGATGGAGGAAGGAGACGGTGGCGGTGATTCGGCGCGGCGACACGTGTTCGACCCGTCGCGAGACGATGCGAGCGGGTACGCGACGCTGCAGGTGATGCAGTTTAACGTCTTGGCGGACGCGCTCGCGGCGAACGATTCATTCGCGAGCGCGTATTACGGTGAGGACGACGACGACGACGACGACGACGACGACGCGAATCAGCGGGAACGGCGGTTGTATAACCTCAACTTTGCGAAATCGCGAGGTGCGGATTTGATTCGCGCCATCACGACGGGGGACGCTTCTTCGTCGCCCGACGTCGTGTGCGTGCAAGAGGTGGATCACTACTACGACTGGTTCGAGCCCGAGCTTCGCAAACACGGCTACGCGGGGATTTTCAAAGAGGACCAATGGTCGCCGTGTAGCAGGAAATTCGGCGGTGCGCCGGACGGCGTCGCGATATTTTACAAGCTCGACAAGTTGGAGCTCGTGGGTTCGCACGCGCCGGGTACGCCTCGCGCGAGAAAGGATGATCCGATGTTTGACGCCGGCAAGACGCTCATGGCGCGATTCAGAATGAAACAACAGAGAGGAAGGTCTCTGTTGAATGCAAACACCACGGTGGGTTCGCTCATAGGCGGATTGATTCGCAACCCGGCGAAACCGGTGTTTTCGGGCGCGGATTTGCAAGAAGTCGTCGTGGTGAACACGCACTTAGAATCGGCAAAGACGGTGGACGGAATCATCACGCGTCTGGAACAAACGAAAGAACTCTGCCGACACTTGAACGCGTTCGCGACCAACTTGTGCGTGGACGTGGACAACGTGCAGATTATTCTCGCGGGTGATTTGAACGCGACGCCCAACGAGGCGTGCGTCGTCCATCTTCGAGGACGCGGGATGCGCAGCGCTTACGAAGACATTAGTTCGACGCTTCAAGTGGACGAAAAGGCGGTGAATACCTTTACGACGTGGAAGACGCGCACGGGACTCTTCAAGACGGGTGAGGTGAAGCACACGATAGATTACATTCTCTACTCGGCGCACCGAGGAAGCAAAGTGGTGAGCGTCGCAAAGCTTCCAGACGAGAAGGACATTCCGAGCGAGACGGGACTGCCGACGTTTGGCTTTCCGAGCGATCACTTACCGATCCAGGCGAGAATCGCCATCCCGCTGCGACGACGCTAATTTTATGAACAACCCATCTGTATGTAAAACTACTACCTACTACTCGCTAAACCACTACGCATCTTGCTGATGCTTCTTCTTTAAAACGGCGACGACACTCTTCATGGACTCGTGCGCGGACGCTCGCACCGTCAATTTACGTCCGACGTCATCCTTCCAAAGCAAAACGCCCGGTCGTTTCGCCGCCTCGCGCGCGACGGCTTCGTAAAATCCACCCGCGGTGGGGAAATCGCAGTACAAGACGCAATCCTGCGCGTCGACGCGTTCCATGTCTCGCGCCCACAACCGAATCTGGTCGCACACCGTGTTCGGCACGCTGGGTTTTTTACGCCGCACTTGCTTGTGCGCGTGCGCGCGAATGTACGCCACAATCTGCTCGGCGTCGACGCCCGCTCGAAGCGCGTTTTGCACGCTCTCTCTCGTCAACATGCCGACGTACAAGTTGGGCAGTCTGTAATCGGCTCGGGTAAAGAGACGCAATATTTCCATCTCTACGAGCGAGCTCGTGTACGCGTACACTCGATAGTTGGTTTCGACGATGATGTGACCAGAGTCGGCGGCTGCCGCCGAAGCGGACGTCGCCGCGTCGCCGGCGCTGCGTCTCGCGTCGCCGGCGCCTTCAGCGGAGAAACCACTCGAGAGACCGCTCGAAAGCAAAGTCGGAACGTAGTACCACTTCTTCTTCACCTCAAACGTGTACAACAGACCGAGATGGGTGAGATCACGCACGACGTCTTGTTCCGTCTCACTCAACGCCCCAGTCATCGCGTACGCTCGACCGGGTTGCTGAAACGTCAATCGAAGGAGAAAGCTTATGACGCCAATCGTCGCCGCATTCTTTTGTGAATCCGCAATGTACTGCGTCAAAAGCACCCAAATTTGCTCCTGCGCCGTGGTTAACAAAAATCTAAATCCCGCCGCGGTGACGCCCGCGTTTTTCAACCGCTTTTGACCACCTTTTTTAATACCAGACGCCGTCGCCGTCGTCAAACCCGCCGCTCGAAACAACGCTTGTGCGTCCAGCCGCACCTTTGATCCCGGTTTAGCAAACGCATCGCTCGCCCCCGTGAGCGTGAGCAACAAATCCTCCCACTTAGATTTCGCGTACGCGTTGAGCGTCGCTCGATCCGGCGCCTTGGATTGCGCTTCGGCGTCACCTTTAGTCTCTTCGCCCGCGTCGAAATCCTCCAAACCCGCGAACCCGCGTTCCAACGCCCGTCTCACATTCGCCGCGAACGCTGGGTGTAACACGTACGACGTCACCGACGGATCCATGAGTGACGACGTCGTCTCTTCCTCACCTCGCATCAAGGCTTCTACGTCCTCGTCGCCGTCTCCTCCTTCGACGTCCTTCATCCGCTCTTCCCTCGAACCCGCGCGAAGCACTCTCAATCTCCCCAACCGCTCCATCGCCGCCGTCATCGCCCCGATCCCGCCGTCCCCGTCTCGAAACCATCTCTCCACGACGTCCCGATCGATCCCGCTCGCCCCTCCCTCCCCGCTCGCGCCGTACGTCATTCTCAAAACGATCTGTTTCCCGACGGAATCCAACGCTCGCAGCGCAGCGAGCGACGCCCACGGCGCGCCGGCGTAGAGCTCATCCATCTCCCCGTCGGTGAGTTCGGAGAGGAACGCGATGAAGGCGCCGTCGCGCGCCACGAGCGCGTCGCGCGTCGTCGACATCGTTCGTTCGTTCGTTCGTTTTCGCGCGTCGTCTTTTGTCGTCACAACGAGGCTCCTTCCGAGCCATGCGCGCCGACGCCGGCGTTCCCGAACGGGACGAGGGAACGGCCGTCGGATCCGACGACGTCGTCATCGTCGACGACGTCGGATCCGACGGGGCGTGCGCGTGGTGCGACGCGAAGACGCCGTGCGTCGGGCAAGGATTGTGTCTCGACCCAACCGTTTTGAGCGTCGAGAGCGTCGTGTTCGACGACGACGACGACGAGGCGACGCTCGCGAGGACGCGCGCGACATCCGTCGGACAGGCGTCTTCGTCGTCGGCGGCGTACCTGATCGAGGGCGCGCTCGTCGCGCGACGCGCGGATGGGACTTGGGCGAGCGCGCGCGTCGTCGGCTCGGACGAGTCGACTCGAACGCGCGAGAAGAAGAAGAGCGCGTCGATGACGACACCGGCGTCGTCGTCTGCCGACGAAAACGACACGGAAGAAACGTCGAGAAGAAACATGATTGAGCTGTTCAGCGCGATTGGATGCCCCGCGGACGCGTCGTTGGCGAGGGAGAGACTGGTATCGAGACGGTGCGAGACGGTGCCTCACGGCGACCACGTTGACTTTCTCGTCGGCGATCGATTGGTACACTTTTCCGACGCCGAACACTGCGGAAACGGGTGCGCGGGGAAGGGAGAGACGCACGTGGAGGATCACGGGACGGTGAGGGTGCTGAGACACCGGCGAGGTGGGGTTAAAGGGGGAGATTATAAACCGTTGCCGACGACGCGACGCGAAAGCGGAGACGATTCGGCGACGACGACGTCTTCGATGGAATGGACGAAACGATTGGAGATGGAGGCGAGAGGAGGCGATGAAGAGAGCACGAGAACGCGATTGACGGTGCAAGGGATCTGTTGTCCGAGCGAGGTACCTTTGATTCATAAGATTTTAGATAAGATGGAGGGCGTGCGAGACGTAAAAGTCGTCGTGCCGACCAAGACGGTGCTCGTGGAGCACGCGGCGACGGCGGTGAGCGCAGAATCGATCGTCGACGCGTTGAACGCGATGAGGTTGCAGGCACACGTGAGCGATACGTCTGGTCCGAGCGATGCGGGATCGACGAACGCGGACGAGGGTGACGATACGGCGTATCGACGGCGACGACGACGCGTCGCGGCGGCGATTGAAGCGGCGCCTCCCATGAGAATCAACCTCGCGTGCGCGTTTCTGTTTGTCTCCCTGTTTCATTATCTAGGCGGCGCCGCGGAAAACTTAAAGTACGTCGCGCTAGGATCTGTTGCGGTGGGTGTACCAGAGATTGCGCTTCGCGCGTTAGGTTCGCTTCGAAACGGCGTCGTCGATATCAACACGCTCATGGGCATCGCCATAGTCGGCGCGTGCGCGCTTCAAGACTTTGGCGAAGCCGCGGCGGTGGTGGCACTTTTCACCCTCGCCGAGTGGCTCGAAACACGCGCTATGGCGAAGACGTCTCGCGCGATCGGTGCCGTGTTGGCTCTTCGTCCGGATAAAGCTCTGCGTCGGGGTTCGAGCGCGTACGTACCCGTCGAGCAGATTAGCGTCGACGAAGTCATTCTAATTAAACCGGGAGAAAAAGTCCCTCTAGATGGCGAAATTATTGACGGAAACAGCTCGGTCGACGAGAGCGCGCTCACGGGAGAGTCCATGCCGGTGAAAAAGACGGTTTCGGACGCTGTGTACGGTGGTACCGTCAACCAAGGCGGCGCTCTGGAGGTGCGCGTCACGTGCGTCGCCGCTGATTCCGCCGTTTCGCGTTTGGTGCGATTGATTGAAGAAGCGCAAGCGTCTCGAAGTACGAGCGAGGTGGCGATCGAGCGTTTTGCGCGCGTCTACACGCCCCTTGTCATACTCGCATCGGTGCTCGTGATGGTTGTGCAATACTCCACGGGGACGAAGGGGAGCGAGCCGGCGTATTTGGCGTGCGTTCTCCTCGTCATCGCGTGTCCGTGCGCGCTCGTTTTGAGTACGCCCGTCGTTGCCGTCAGCGCGCTCACGGTGTGCGCGCAAAGAGGCGTGTTGGTGAAGGGATCGGCCCACCTCGAACGTCTCGGTCGAATCGAACGCGTCTTCATGGATAAGACGGGCACGCTCACTCGCGGCGCGTTCACGCTGACAGCCGTTCGACTGGTCAATCCGCCGCGCAACGGAAGTCAGCACCAGCGCCCGGCTCTCGCCGTCGGTGCGCTTCTTCGCTGGGTCTGCGCCCTGGAATCGCGGTCATCGCATCCGCTCGCTTCGGCGATCTTACGAGGCGCGGGCGCCGCCGTGCGTGTTGCGGCTCAGCAGTGTCGCGTGACGGATTTCGAAACCATTCCTGGACAAGGCGCTGTCGCCATCGTCGACGGTAAGCGGGTGGAGGTTGGTAACGGCGAGTTCGCGGCTGAAAAGAGATGGCCATCGCGCGATTTGGACTTGACAAAGCTGGCGAACAAGTGGGAGCGAGAAGGCGGGACAGTTGTGTGGGTCGGCATCGATGGTCTTCTTGCGGGAGTGATGCGATTCGACGACGTCGTCCGTCCGACTGCGGCGAAAGCCATCGAAGAGTTGCACGACAAAGGCGTAGTCGTTGAGATCATCACGGGTGACAACGCCGGCGCCGCTGAATTCGTGCGCGCGCAGGTAGGTGTAGAACCCACGCTCGTTCGCGCGTCTCTCAAGCCAAAGGAGAAACTTGAAATCATCGGAGAGGCGGTGCGACGTATCGAAAACGAGACGTCCGCGTTCGCCGTGAGGATTTTCGGACGAGCCACCGTCGGTATGATTGGCGATGGAATAAACGACGCACCCGCGCTGACTGCCGCCGATGTCGGTATCGCCATGGGCGTCGCCGGCACGGCGGCGGCGATGGAAACGGCGGATGTCGCGCTCATGACGAATGATCTTCATCGAGTCGTCGAAACCATCGCTCTCGGTCGCGCGTGCGTGAAAAAGATTCGTCAAAACGTCTTCTTTTCAGTCTTTACGAAACTTGTGGTTTTGATCTTGTCCATCCTCGGCTACACCGGTCTCTGGCAAGCGATTGCCGTGGATGTCGGCACCTCTCTGCTCGTCATTTTTAACGGCATGAGCATCCTCAGGGAACGCCAGGTGAGGACTGAGCTCGAAAGCGTGCAATGCGTGGGTGAACTCGCTCGACTGGAGGAAGAGCGAGACGCGGTGACGGCGGCGGCGATGAAAAAGACGGCACCGGACGCCCCCAAAGCACCGTTCACGGCTCCTCAGCCAAAACTACCATTCACTTTACCGCCGCGAGAACCGCCGACCTAGGAAGTAACGGCGTCGAGCGAGTAGAAGAATAACTTTCACGAAGGAAACATTTGTTCATTTGTTTGTAACCTACACATCAATGCTGCTGTACTAGTGCACACTACGATTCGTCGTCGTCAATCTCTTCCTCCTCCTCGTCATCGTCTTCGTCGGACGATGATGAATCCATCGTTGACGGAAACAAGAGATCGCGTTCTATATCAATCACGTTCATCATCGACTCTCCCACGGGACCGACGCGTTGACAAAATTCAGCCTGCTTTTCTCTAAACGCTCGCCAATTCTCTGGACTCACACGCAGCGTCGATTGCGCCAACGTCGCGAGCTCGCTCATCGTCGTAATAGTGACAAGTTCGCCATTCATCATCAGACCGACGAGTGAGCGCACCGGATCGCACACACGCCTTTCCGAGACGTCATTAGCGCTCAATCGACCGTCTTCTCGCGCGTTTAACCGTCTCTGAACCTCTGGATCGTCTATGCACACCCATCTATTCGTCGTCGAGCATCGAATCTCGCTTGGCGAGTACTCCGCCTTGTACTTCATCTTCGGGCACGTGTGAATGTAGTAACCCATGTAGTAGTACTGAAACTCGGGCGACCGAAGATTCTCCTTTTGCACGAATTTAATCTCCTCGAGCGCGCTCAATTTACCGAGCGACAAGTGCGCGTAATCCGGATCCCAGAAAAAGTACTTTGAGCTCAGACATCGCGGCAAAATGTCCACCACCCCGACGGCGATGAGTCTTCCATCCATCCTATACTGCTGATGAAACGCCCCGTACCCAACGCTCGGGGTGTCCGATCTCGGCGGTTCGGCGACGATGGGTGATTCCACTAAAAATCTCGCGTAAGACTCTTTCCGCAGCTCGCTCGGCGCGTCCCCGTGCACAGCCGCTTGGTACCTCTTCCACAACTCGTACTCCTCCTCTATGAACGTTGAACGCGCCGTTTCAATAGTCAACGCCCGCACTTTCGTTCCTCCACCGTCACCGTCATCGTCACCAAGCCCCTCCTGCGTCTCTCTCGAGCGCGTCGAGTACGCGAGCAACCGACGCTCCACTTTTCTTTGACTCTTCGAGGCCTTGAACCGTCCCACATCCAACCGTATCGTGTGTTGCGCGCAACACGTCACTCCGATGACGGGTTTATACACCCACGATCCCGATCGTCGCCATCCGTCGTCGCACAGGTCGTTATACGCGCGCGCAGACAGTCTATGCGCAACCGCCCCATCTGACACCGACGTCTTGCTCTTCCGCTTCGTGTTGAATCCAGACGTCGACGCTTCCTCCTCTGCGCAGTATCCACACGACGAACGATTCCTTCCCACGTACGTCATCACCGCGTCCGGCGCGCTCCGAGTCCGCGACGACGTCGACATCGCGTCGGCGCGTCGGCGTCTGAAGCCTTTCGGCCGTCCGTATGCACAGTGACTATCAAAACCACTGTGCAAAATATGATGAATGTATACGTATGAACAAGCATCAGAGTTCCATATAGCACACTTGTACATGTTTGCTGTGTTCATATGAAAAAGATCGGACGGATGAAATATAATGAAAAACTGATAAACCTATTAAAACATCAAACTATATATTTATGTGCTTTGAACGGTTTTTGCGGCGGCAGCGCCCTCTGCGCGCGCGCCTGCAGAGGACGACGACGACGCGCGGACGCACGCCGGACGATGGCGACGCGCGCCGTCTTCTCAGCGATGCCGGCGGCGACGGGGGCGAGAAACGCACCGGCGGTGACGGGGCACAGACGCGGAGGACGACGCGCGACGACGCACAAGGTACGAAAGAAAGCGTGGACGAACGAACGACGCTGCGGTGTTTAAAGAGCTCGAGCGCCGACGACGCGGTCGGTTCGGCGGGTTACGCGCGCGGATGCGCGCGATATGGGGCGGAGTATGAAGATGAAACGCGTGGGAGGGTGCAATCGCGGCGTTCGGCGCGGTGTGGGCGGTGCCGCGCGGTCGCGAGGCGAGCGATCTTTGACTTTTTGAGAGGGAAATTTGAAACAAGCTTGTTCACCGACTGACGCGCGTCTTTTACATTTTGCGGTTGTGTGCGTGAATAGCGATCGACGACGACGACGACGACGACACGAGCGGCGAGTGAGGACATCTTCTCCCGCGCGTCTTTCCCGCCGCGTGCGATTTCGAGTGCGTTTTCTGAACGTGTGCCGCGGGCGGAAGAAGAGGACTACGAAGCCGGCGAGGGCGTGCTTCGAAGACGGCTCAAGGTATTCTCGGGTACGGCCCACCCGACGCTGAGCGAGGAGGTTGCAAACTACCTCGGCGTTGATCTTGGGAAGAGCGTGATCAAGAGGTTTGCGGATGGGGAGATTTACGTGCAGATCAAAGAGTCTATTCGAGGTTGCGACGTGTTCTTGGTGCAGCCGACGTGTCCGCCGACAAACGACAGCTTGATGGAACTCTTGGTGATGATTGACGCTTGCCGACGGGCGTCTTGTCGTTCCATCACGACTGTGATTCCGTATTTTGGTTACGCGCGTGCGGATCGTAGGACTCAAGGCCGCGAGTCTATCGCAGCCAAGCTCGTGGCAAACCTTCTCACCGAAGCGGGCGCCACGCGAGTTGTGTTGATGGATATTCACTCGTTGCAAACCATCGGCTACTATGACATTCCGGTGGATCACATTGCGGGTGAGAGCGTGATTTTGGATTACCTTACGTCCAAGGACTTTGCACACGACGAAATCGTCATCGTTTCTCCCGATGTCGGCGGCGTTCCGCGCGCTCGCGCCTTTGCAAAGAAGCTCAACGACGCGCCCTTGGCCATCATCGACAAGCGTCGCACTGGTCACAACAAAGCGCAGGTGATGAACCTCATCGGTGAGGTTGACGGTAAGGTGGCCATCTTGTTGGACGACATGATTGACACCGGAGGAACCCTTCTCGCGGGCGCGGAGCTCTTGCGCAAGCAGGGTGCGCGCGAGGTGTATGCGTGCGCCACGCACGCCGTGTTTTCCCCGCCCGCCATCGAGCGCTTGTCCGACAGCGCCTTCACCGAGGTCATCGTCACCAACTCGATCCCGCACACACCGGAACGCGATTTCCCGCAATTAACCGTGCTCAGCGTCGGTAACCTTCTCGGTGAAACCATCTGGCGCGTGCACACGGACAAGGGTATCGCCGAGAACAAGGTTTAATTAGAGCGAGCGAGCGACCGCGCGAGGATGGATCGGTGAACTGCGCTGACGACGACGACGAAGAAGAAGAATGAAAAACGGGGGTGCTTTTTGATTCTATTAAAACAAAACAACGTGTAATTACAAACAATCATCATCTCGTATCGTCTCGTATCACGATCCTTCGTCTCGCGCGCCGTGCAGAGTTTCCTCTTCTTTTGTTTGATTCGGCGCGTCACCTTTTTGGGAAACCTGGGCGGGACCTCACAGTCACGCGCGTGCGCGCGTTCGACGACGCACCGTCCACACGTCAGGACCGAGCCATGTCGTCGTCGACGTCATCGTTGTGCGCGCGCGCGTCCGCGCCGCCGTTCGCGCGTCTCGCGGCGTCGAGACGTCGTGAAAACCACCGCACCGCCGAGGTTCCGCGCGGGGCGTCTTCGTCCTCTGTGACCGCCGCCGCCGCACTGAAAAGCCGCCGCCGCGACGCGGGACGTCGCGCGGCGGGAGCGGCGACGACGTCGGCGGTAAAAATCCCCAACGATGAAGGGCTTCCGGAGATTGAGGTGACGGAGGCGACCGAGTTCGAGGCGGTGATCGGGATCGAGACGCACGTGCAGCTCAACGCGCGCACGAAGGCGTTTTGTCGGTGCGCGTACGAGTACGGCGCCGAGCCGAACACGAGGGTGTGCCCGGTGTGCATGGGACATCCCGGGACGCTGCCGGTGCTCAACTCGGCGGTGGTGAAGAAAGGAATCGCGATCGGTACGGCGTTGGGGGCGAAGATTCGTGCGTCGAGCAAGTTTGATAGAAAGCAGTACTTCTATCCCGATTTGCCAAAGGGATACCAAATTTCGCAGTTTGAGGAACCGCTGTGCTACGACGGTTCGGTGGATGTGGTTTTGCCGGTTGAGGACGGAGGGGAGACGAGGCGCATCGGCATCACGCGCGCGCACTTGGAGGAGGACGCGGGGAAGTTGACGCACGCCGTCGGCGAAGACGGTAACAAGTACTCGTACGCGGATTATAATCGGGCGGGTGTAGCGCTGTTAGAGATTGTCACCGAACCGGATTTGCGAACGGGACGCGAAGTGGCGGCGTATGGTGCAGAGCTTCGACGCATCGTACGGTTTTTGGATGCATGCGACGGAGACATGTCGCGCGGGTCGATGCGCAACGACGTCAACGTGAGCATTCGGCCCAAGGGACGGAAGATGTTTGGGACCAAGGTTGAAGTGAAAAACATGAACTCCTTCAACGCCATGGCGCGTGCGATTGATTACGAGATTGCGCGCCAAGAGGAACTCATTAGATCGGGCAAAGCGGACGAAATCGTGCAGGAGACGAGGACGTGGGACGAGGGCGCGCAAAAGACTGTGTCCATGCGCAAAAAAGAGGGTCTGGCTGACTATCGGTACTTTGCCGAACCAGATTTGCCTAGGTTGAATTTGCCAGAGCAATTCATCCAAGACGTCGTGGCATCCATGCCCGAGCTCCCCGCGGCTATCCGTGCGAGGTACGCCAAACTCGGTTTGCCGCAGGCGGATGTGCAAGTCATCGTCGAGGACAAATCTCTCGTCACCTATTTCGACGCCGCCCTCGCGGCGCCGAGCAAACCGACTCCCAAGCAAGTCGCTAACTGGCTCACTGGAGACATCATGGCGCACCTCAAAAACTCCAAAATTGACGACATTTCGTCCCTCCCGCTCCGCCCCGAGGCGCTCGCCGAGTTTTGCGCCCTCATCGATTCCGGCGAAATCAGCGGAAAAATCGGCAAAGACCTCCTCCCCGAGCTCCTCGCCAGCGGTGGAAGCGCCAAGGCACTCGTCGCCGACCGCGGGCTCTCCCAAATCTCCGATCCGGCCGAGATTGAGGCCCTAGTCAAGTCTGTCCTCGACGCCAACCCGTCTCAGCTCGAGCAATACCGCGCCGGGAAGACCAAACTCAAGGGTTTCTTCGTCGGCGCCTGTCTCCGCGAGAGCGGCGGTCGCGCCAACCCTTCCCTCGTCGATAAAATTTTGCTCGCCGCCCTCGACGACTCCGCGGGGTCGTCACCATAGATGGACTCTGTAACCCAAACCCAACGAACCATACCGTAAAACCAAACAGGCCCCTCCCGGTCGCGATATTCTCAAAAAAATCCACGCGCGAGTGGATAACCACGACGAGTCACGACTCATAAAAAACCAAATAGCCCCCTCCTCCCTGGAGGACGTCGACGAACGAACCCGAGACGTCGAGCCCGTGACCCGATCGTCGAGTGAACACTCGCGGTTTCGACCGCCCACTCGGGACGTGACGTCGACGTCGATTCGGTTCGGACGCCCTTTCACGCGGGTCGAACGACATGACGGGTCGCGACCGACCGCGGATGGGATGGGATGCTCGACTCGGTTCGGATAACGGTAACTGTTTACCCATATATGTAAAAGTGATCCGAGCGCGCGCGCGCACTCCAATCCGACGACTGCTGCGACGACTCGAATCGGTTCGGTTCGGTCGACACAACGCGACGCGCGAACGACGACGGTCGAGAAGACGGTCGCGCAGACTCGCCCGCGTTCGGTTAAACGCACGGGATCGTCCGATAGGAGGGATCGAGCGATCGTTTGAGAGAGGATGATGCAGCACGCGCGCAGACGATTGGTGGATGCCGCTCGCAGGGGGCTTGCGAGCAACGCGTCGAGCGCGTCTGGATCGACGACGACGGCGGTGTCGAGCGCGACGACGGCGCAGTGGATGCCGAAGAATGCGCGCGGTGGTGTGCGAAACGCGTCGAGCGCGACGACGACGGGAGCGACGACGGCGTCGGCGCGCGTCGTTACGATGAACGCGGCGAGACGAAAGATCCAGGGGGCCGCCGGAGCGGCGTTCGTCGGCGGCGTTCGGACGGTGTCCACGGCGTCGCTCGAACCGCTCGATACGTTTGAGCGCAGGCATAACTCGGCGAATGAACGCGAAGTGTTGGAAATGTGCAAGGTGGTTGGGTACGAAAACATCGACGCGCTCATCGACGCCACGGTTCCGGAGAATATTCGTCTGCAAAAGCGCATGGACATGGGCGAGTTCACCGAGCCGCAAGGTGAGAATGAATTTTTGGCCAAGTTTAAAGCCATGGCTATGAAGAACGACGTCTTCAAAAACTACATTGGCGCCGGTTATCACGGCACGCACGTGCCGACGGTGATTTTGCGCAACATTTTGGAAAACCCGGGTTGGTACACGCAGTACACTCCGTACCAAGCGGAGGCTTCCCAAGGGCGTCTCGAGTCGTTGTTGAACTTTCAAACCATGATTACGGATTTGACTGGCATGCCGCTGTCCAACTCCTCGTTGTTGGATGAAGGTACCGCCGCGGCTGAAGCGATGACGATGTGCTCGGCGCTCAACCGTGGCAAGAAGCCCAAGTTCTACGTCTCTGACAAGTGCCACCCGCAAACCATCGAGGTGGTCAAGACGCGCGCGGAAGGTCTCGGCCTCGAAGCCGTCGTCGGCGACGAAAACTCGTTCGACTACACCGCCAAGGATGTGTGCGGCGTGCTCGTGCAGTACCCGGCCACGGATGGTTCGGTGATTGACTACAAGCCGATAGTTCAAAAGGCGCACGCCGGCGGCATTCGCGTCGTCGCCGCCGCCGACTTGCTCTCCCTCACCGTGCTTCAACCGCCGGGTGAGTGGGGCGCCGACATTGTCATCGGTTCTTCCCAGCGATTCGGTGTTCCGATGGGCTATGGTGGCCCGCACGCCGCCTTTCTGGCCACCACGGATGACTGCAAGCGTTTGATGCCGGGTCGCATCATCGGCGTCTCCATCGACGCCCAAGGCAAGCCGGCGCTTCGCATGGCTATGCAAACTCGCGAGCAGCACATTCGCCGGGACAAGGCGACCTCCAACATTTGCACAGCGCAGGCGTTGTTGGCCAACATGGCTGCCATGTACGGCATCTACCACGGTCCGGAGGGCTTGAAGGAAATTGCCACTCGCGCGCACAACTTTGCGGGCATCTTTGCCGCCGGCGCCGAAAAGCTCGGCTTCAAGAACACCACCCCGGAATTCTTCGATACTATTACGCTGAAGTGCCCGAACGGTGCCGATGCCGTCGTCAACGCGTGCAAGGCTGCGGGCATTAACATTCGCAAGATGGATGCTGATCACGTCTCCTTGGCTTTCGACGAAACGACGTTGACTGAAGACGTCGACGAGTTGCTCAAGGTGTTCGCCGGTGGTGCCAGCGCGCCGACTGTCGCCGAGATTGCGCCATCTGTGAACACCAACATTCCGATGCCGCGTTCTTCCGACTTTATGACGCACCCGGTATTCCACGAGTACCACAGCGAGCACGAGATGTTGCGTTACATCAAGCGCTTGGAACAAAAGGATCTCTCCTTGGTTCACTCTATGATTGCGCTCGGTTCTTGTACGATGAAGCTCAACGCTTCTACCGAAATGATTCCGATCACCTGGCCGGAACTCGCGAACATTCACCCGTTCGCCCCTAAGGAGCAAACCACCGGTTACCAAGAGATGTTCCGCGGCCTCGAAAAGCAACTCTGCGAGATTACCGGCTTTGACGCCATGTCTCTTCAACCCAACTCTGGCGCCTCTGGTGAGTACGCCGGTTTGATGGCGATCCGCGCCTACCACCAAGCGAACGGTGACCATCACCGGGATGTGTGCATCATTCCGGTCTCCGCGCACGGTACCAACCCGGCCTCCGCGGCTATGTGCGGCATGAAGATTGTCGTCGTCGGTACCGACGCCAAGGGAAACATTAACATTCCGGAGCTCAAGGCGGCGGCTGAAAAGCACTCTGCCAACTTGGCTGCGTTGATGGTGACGTACCCGTCGACGCACGGTGTGTACGAAGAGGGTATCAGAGAGATTTGCGACACCATCCACGCGCACGGTGGACAAGTGTACATGGATGGCGCCAACATGAATGCCCAAGTCGGTCTCACGTCGCCAGGCTTCATCGGCGCCGACGTGTGCCACTTGAACTTGCACAAGACTTTCTGCATCCCGCACGGTGGTGGTGGCCCGGGTATGGGCCCGATCGGTGTCAAGGCGCACTTGGCGCCGTTCATGCCGGATCACCCGTCCATGAAGGAGGGTGCTGTTCCGGTTGGTGGTGACAAGCCATTTGGCGTCGTTGCCGCCGCTCCGTATGGCTCTGCGCTCATCTTGCCGATTTCTTACGCGTACATTGCGATGATGGGCTCCGATGGCTTGACGAACGCCTCCAAGCGCGCCATCCTCAACGCCAACTACATGTCCAAGCGTTTAGAAGACTACTACCCGGTTCTCTTCAGCGGTAAGAACAACACTTGCGCGCACGAATTCATTCTCGACATGCGTCCAATCAAGGATGCCACCGGCGTTGAGGTTGCGGACATCGCCAAGCGTTTGATGGACTACGGTTTCCACTCCCCGACGATGTCCTGGCCGGTTGCCGGCACGTTGATGATTGAACCGACCGAGTCTGAGTCCAAGGCGGAGCTCGACAGATTCTGCGACGCGCTCATCGCCATTCGCGGCGAGATTCGTGAAATCGAAGAGGGCAAGGTTGACCGCGAGAACAACGTTCTCAAGAATGCCCCGCACACCGCTGAAGTCGTCACCAGCCCGACCTGGGACCGCCCGTACTCTCGCGAGCTCGGTGCCTTCCCGACCGAGTGGGTGCGCGCCTCCAAGTTCTGGCCGACGACGTCTCGCATTGACGACGTGTACGGCGACAGAAACCTCATCCCGACGCGCGCGACTGTCGAAGTCGCCGTCGCGCAAACGGCTTAAACTCACTTCATCATCAGCATCAAGTAGGAAATGTAATTACTCTATAACGCCCATGCTTTACAATTACAGTACACTCTCTAAACGTTTTGTCTAAAAATTTCGCAAGAGACGCTCGTCCTCCCCGCCGCGCCCGTCGTGTTTGGCGTACACGCCGCTCACCACTAGAGCCACGATCCATACGACGACGCATCCCATGGCGGCGAGTTGAAGATACATCGTCGACGAATCGTCGAGATTATCCATCGTCTCGGAAGACGTCGTTTCGTCGTCAAGATGTTTTCTGGTCCAATACGAAGCGATGCCTCCGTCGTCTCCGCCCGAGCCCGACTCCTCGCCTTGCACTGCGTCCACCTCTCCATCGTCGTACTGCCCCAAATCTTCAGCCCGCGACGATGAGGAATAAGACGCGTCATCACCATCACCGGCGTTCGTGACCCCACCGGCGATATCCGGACAACACGAGTGTCTCTTTGCACCGTCCGCCGGACAACACCCATCCTCCTCCCCGCAACACGTCAAGTCGTCCCCGTCCTCGTTCGGACAACACCCATCGTAACTCGGCCCAGAGTACCACACCCTCGATTTTTCTCGGTTCTCTTCTTCGCTCCCGCTCCCGCTCTCGCAACACGCTAAATGTTTCCCGTACCCGCCTCCGGGTTCCGTACTCGGACAACACCCGCCCGTTCGACAACACGCCAACAGCTCCCCTTCCTCGCCGTCCTCCCCGCCTCTCATCGGACAACACCCCTCGTACGCCGGTCCTTCAAACATCACCACATCGATCGCCCGCGCGACGTCCTCGGATTCGAAATCCGCCGTGAGTCTCGGCGCGACGTCGATATCAACACTAAACGTTTTTTGATCATCTTCATCAGCGCGAGGATTCAACGCACCGACGACGCCGCGCGCACCAGCGACGAGGACGAGGACGACGACGAAGAGCGTGGCCGACACCCTTCTTCGTCGTCCTCGGTCGTCCCGACGTCGACGCATGGCAGATGAGCGCACGCGCGTCGTTCTCTGAGGTGTTTGCGTTTTGTTGCTTGGTATTACATGTGTACGAATTAGGCAGCCGCCGCCGGCGCGGATGCGAGGGAGTTTCTGACGAAGGAAACAATATTACGCTGATGGCGAAGCGTCGCCAAGGTGATGGAAGACGCACCGAAAGCTTCGTCGCGAACGACGGCAAAGGAACCATCGGTGGGAAGCGGCGGAAGGGACTCGGATGACGAAGACGAAGCGGCGGCGAAAGGTTTGGCGGTGTCTTCATCGCCTTCATCTTCGGAAAGCGAGGCTGAAACTTCGTCGGTGAGGGTTTCTCTATCCATTTCGAGCCAAGAATCAACGGCGAGTCGAAGACCTCTCGTCGCGCGTCTCTTTGCGTCGTCTGTCATTTCACGTGGAGCGTCTTCGTCTTCGTCGCGTTCGTCTGGCGCTCGCGGCGCGCACGCGTAGGCGAATAATTCCTCGTCGCCGTTCGCCGCGGACGGGAGAGGGACGCCCTCAGCCTCAAGCGCGACGTACGCCGTGGTGACAAACCCGGAAAAGAGTTTCGGGGCATCTGCCGATCGGCCAAACATGCCTCGTCGCACACCCTCCACGTCGAATTCTGGCGGTTCCAACGCCGCCGTGATTTCGCTCGCGGAAATCCCGAGCTCGTACCCACGTCTCGCTGCGTCCACGAAAGCCCTGTATCCCACAGGATGTCCCGTGAGCACGGAGAAAAACGCGACGAGCATGTCTGCCGCGATATCTCTCGCCGGCGTTCGCTCCTTGATGCACCACGCCAACGCCACTTGCGCCGTCGGTTCCTCTTCGTACGACTCTGAAGACGAAGACTTTTCGTCAGGCGCGTCATCACCCGCGTCTCCCTCCTCTTGATCCGCACCCACGATGCTTTCTCTCTCACTCAACGCCGCGAGCGTCCCTTTAACTTGCGCGATCCCTTTCTCCCTCTCCACCATTTCCCGCGTTAGCAGCGTCAATTTACAATTCATCCGCATGATGGCTTCCCCCGGCGTCGGTCTTCTCTTCCCCGCCCCGTCATCACCCGACGTTGAAAACCGCCGTTCAAGCTCCATCCTCTTTAAAGTAAACCCCTCATCCGCCGCTCGATGCGTCGCGGCAATGTATTTCAACATCCCTGTCGCCTCTGGATCATCCTTAATCCGATTATCCGACGACGACGAGTCTTCCGAAACCGTCCACGCGCTCTCATCCGACGGTTTCACCTTTTCCGCATCCATCCAAAACAACGTCAACGTCACCATCGCAAACGCGCTCGCGAACGCATCCTGTTCGCTCGTTCCCATGCGTATCACGCTCGACAGTCCCATCAACGCCGCTTCGATCCGCGCGTCGGACACCGTCGCCTTGTGCGTTTCGCTTCGAGCGCACTCGGCGCACCGTCGGACAAACTCCTGATGCGCGAATCTACTTCCTCTTCGCATCGCAAGGAAGCTCGGGAGCAACGCGCGAACGGCTGTTCGCACGACGGCATTTTCATCACCACCATCGGTTTCGGTTTCCGTTTCATCCTCGCTCGACGACGCCGACGTCGTCGTCGTGACCGAACGGTTTCGATCAAGATGACGTCGCTCATTCAAACGCGGCGTCGTCACCACTCTTCGTATTATGCCCACCGCGTTCCCACATCGTCGATGAAGCGTCGCCGACGCTGACGCCGGCGTCGGTATCGTCGCACTCGCGCGCATGGTTTTCCCTTCCTTCCCTCGCGTCGCGCGTCGATCGGTGATAACGGTGTCACGGAGTGAGGGAGCACGACGCGCACCTGCTGACGTTACAACGCACCGCGCGGGCCCATGCCGCGACTGGATGCCCTGCGGCGATGGTTCGCTCAGCCCGCGGACGAGACGCCGTTAGATTGGCGATCCGTCGCGGCGATTCAAGCACTGTCGACGTGCTCGATCGCGGCGACGACGGCGTTGTTTTCCACTGCGTACTTCATGTCGAAACGGTTCGAGCCAGAGGAGTCGGAAAAAACGCTGGCGTTGCGAGCCGGGGCGCTGACGGCGATGAAACCCGCGTTCGCGGGGTTGACGTCGTTCGCTTGGGGGAGCGTCGGGGACGCGTGGGGGTTTGAGCGGGTGATGATGGCGAGCGGGGTGGCGCACGCCGGGGCGACGGCTGCGTTTGCGTTTTCAGACTCGTGGGGGAAAGCGATGGCGTTGCGAGCGTTGCAAGGGGCGGTCGATGGGATGGTGACGCTGCAGAAACCGGCGTTGGCGTTGGTGAGCGATGGGACGAACGCGGCGAGGGCGTTTTCGACGACGGGTGTGGCGTACGGGGCGGCGAGTGCTTTTTCGCCGGCGCTCGCTGCGTTGTTGAGCGAACCGTGTGATAATTGGGAAATGTTCAAGTCGGATGCGAGGACGTGTCCAGAGTTTTTAGACAAGTATCCGTTTTTCCTCGCCAACGTGTGGGTGACGGCGCTGGCGATCGTGCCGATGGCGATGTATCTCGCGGGATGGTTGCGCGTGGATGCTTCGCGATGCGAGGAATCTGGCGTGGTGGTTGAATTGGAACTCTTGGCGACGGAGGAGGGAAAAAACCAGTCAAAGGGTGTCTGTAGTGACAATGACGGCGACGACGACGCGTCGTTAAAGTTAGAGTCGTCGCCGGCATCGCCACCGTGGTGGAGAGATAGAAACGTTCGCATGGCCATCTCGTCGCAAGTCGGGTGCACGTTTGTCGTCTTGGTGGGCGCAGAGACGACACCCATTTGGATGGCGACGAGTGTTTCTAACGGTGGTCTCGGTTGGACGTCGACAGACATTGGTGCGTTCGGAACGGTGATGGGCATGGTGATTTTGACGTTTCAAATTACGCTCTTCACGCGATTGTGCCGGCGGTACGGAATCGTCACCCTGCTTACGTACGCATTGCTCGCCAACGCGCTCGTTTTCCCGCTGCATCCGATCGCGCACACGTTCGCCAAGAACGGGTACCCCAAAGCCACCGCATGGGCCGTCATCGTTGCCCTCGGAATTGTTCGCGGGATGAGCGGCCCAATCATCATGGGCGGGAGTTCTCTCATTTTGAACAATTCGGCGCCGAGAGATACAATTGGCGCCGTCAACGGTTTTGTCGGCACCTTTGCAAACGCCGCGCGCGCGATGGCACCCATTTTAGGCGGTGCGTTAGTGGCGATGATGGTGGGTATGGACGGCGGCACGCCCGGTCGCGTTGTTTGGCCCTTCGTTCTCATCGCCGCCGGATTCCTGGCTTTGACGCTCATCAGTCGCCGCTTGTCGCCCGAGCTCAACACACCGACGACAAGAAGGCGGTGAGAGAAGAAGACGTCGATCTACATTTATTCATTGATAAATTGTACTGCACGCACGCTAGTAGGATAGGAATTTTTTGATTAGCGCAAACTAAAGCAAATTGTAATCAATACATGTTCATTGCACATCGTTTTACGTAGCACGATGTCGTACCACAGATCTTGAGTTTGCGACGAGGTTTCATCACGCCGGTTGCGACGCCGGGAGCTCAGCTTCCGCTTCAGCCGCCTTTGATTCCAGTTTCGGCATCGCCTTGTGGACAGCAAAGTTGAAACAGTCGTCGTACTTTTCAACGACAGACATTCCGACATCTCCGGCAACGGCTACGACGAGAATTGAGTAGTCTGGCTTGCTCCAGTTGGCCTCGTATCCTTCCGGAAGAATCTCACCCATGACACGATTGACGAGCGACGGCGTGAGATGATCTTCAGCGTCAAACTCTTCGTACAAAGTCTCGTACTTGGCCGTCTTCATGCCCGTTTGCGAGAGATTGGCACAGTGATTCGGAAGAATGGAAGTCGCGAGATTTACGAGCCCAGCTTCGCTCACCGTTCCCGAAGTCACGCCTTCCATCGGGAGCATTCGGGAGACGTGCGTCGGTCTCGGCCAGTTAACCTCTTGTCCAGACGCAAGCTTGAGCATGAGCCAACGACCCAAACGCGCGACATCTGTCGTCGCGTCTTCTGGAGATAAGGCGACAAAGCCAATGTTTTCCATGCCGGGAATGGCGGACGCGACGCCAGTCTCATACGGCTTGCTGTCACCCGTGTGTTTCGCGTACTCGGTCGCCGCCGCCTTGAGAAGCGCCACCGCATCTTCCATCGCAGATTCAACCTTTGTACCACCGATTCTCGTGACGAAGAAACCGCTTTCGGATGCGTTCTCAGTCAACCATTCAGGTGGCGCCGGGGGTTGCTGGCTGAGCTCCACGTCTCCTTGTTGTTGCGACTGCGACGGTTCCGCCGCAGCTTGCGTCGTCTTCTTCGGCATCGTGTTCTTTTGTTGCTGTCTTTTCGTATTCTTTCGCGTCGTGCGTTCGATGATTCGCGCGCTTCGGTAAGTGAAGCTCCATTTTTGTGCTGATTCGTTTTCTTGTTTGTAAATTTACATCGTGGCGTCGTCGCCGTTTATTCGTACACTAAAATTTCTCATCATCATCATCACCACTTTGCCGCCGAATCACGAACGGTTGACCTTCGACATACTGGGCAGCAATCCCTCCTCTTCAACCATCGCTCGACGCATGAGCCGTGAAAATCGTGCCCGCACGGCAAGCCGACAACGCGCTGGCCGATTTCGTGCGATTCCAGACACACGGCGCAGGTGACACCCAAACCTTCATCACCGCGCGCGATGACGCGTCGCGGGAGGGCCCCTATTGCCGCCTCAGACGCCGCGCCTTTCCGAGCCGATTCGTCTTCAAACGCCCGCAGCGCCTGTATGAAATTCATCGCGTGCGTAAACGAAAGCTGCAAGACGCGAGGCGCGCCTTCTTCATCCGTAAACATGGCCAATTCGGGCCTCGCCACTGCGAGCGCGGAACTCGTTCCGTCACCACCACCATCGACGACGACGTCTCCGCTGCCACTGAGCGACGATAACGAATCCGTCGACGACGAGTTGCGGCTCGCCGCTAAAAACTCTGGAAAGTGAAAGTTAGCCGCAGCTTCAGCCTCTGCGGCGTCCGCGTCGAACGTCTCCAGCGCCGTCGTCGCCCCCGCCAAGGCTCCACGCACCGCCCCACGCACCGCCCCACGCGCCGTGGCGTACCCCACGATCGCCCCGGCGATCGCTCCGCACGTCGTGCCCGTCACGACGCACGCCGCGGCGCACGTCGCTCGCAACGACGCTCGCAATCGCGTAGCCGCGGCGCCCACGCGTTGTCTCGTCGTCGGCATCGGCGGTCTCGTCGTCGTCGACACCGTGGTCAAAATGGTCGACAACGATGAAAACGATCGTTCCCGCGTCGTCAGAGCCCCAGACACGCGAGGCGACGCTGGGCGCGGCGTCGTAGCCATCACGAGCGTCCGTCGTGTCCTTCTGAATCGGAATTACCGTTGACTTTGCTTCGCTTCGCTTTGGTCGTCGTTTTCGCGCACACGCACGCCGCTGAATGCCGGTCTAAATCGTCACAGAGGCGAGCAAAAAACGTGTTGCTCGCTTCTCTCGCCGCGGACCTCGTCCCGCGACGCTGGTCAAGACGCGCGTCGTGCAACGACGTCTCTAGGCACGCCCGTTTTGGCGTCGAAACGTCGTTTTCGAGTGTTTGTATATTATACTGATCTGTTTGCCATATAAATGATACATCATAAAATATTAAACTAGACAGACTTCATATTGTTAATGTACATACCATATGTCCGATGATAAAATTCGGACACATGGAGCGGAATCCACGTCACGGTTCTCCTCGACGACGCGCGGGAAACGCCGACGCGCGCGGGACGACCGACGGACGACGCGAACGACGCGAACGATGCGAACGACGACGCTGATGCGATCGCGCGTGCCCGCGACGGCGACGTTGAAGTCGCGGACGACGTTGCGAAGAAGTTTAGTGGGGCGCTCGAGTGGTGGTGGATGGGCTTCGCGGGCGACGCGTGACGACGGTGAGGACGCGACGGAGGAGACGACGGGTGCGGCGAAGAAGGGATCCTGCGAAGCGTGCGCGGTGGAGTCTGTTGACGGCGAACCTCCGTCGTTCGAGGAGACGAAGCGACGAGGAAAATCGATCGCGTTGGCGGGTTTCGCCACGGGCGCCGCGGCGTTCGCTCTCTCGGCGGGTTTCGCCGGACCGGTGGGCACGGATGCGGTCGCCGGCGCGAACCTAGCGACGCTGGAGAAGAATGCGACGACGCTGGACGTCGCGCTAGGGAACGGGAAACCGACGGTGTTGGAGTTTTATGCGGATTGGTGCGAGGTGTGTAAGGAGAGCGCGCCGACGGTGTACTCGGTGGAGCGGGCGCACGAGTCCGGGGTGAACTTTGTCATGCTTAATATTGACAACGCGAGATGGAGCGAAGAGATGGATGCGTATGGGGTGGATGGAATCCCGCACTTGGAGTTTTTAGACGCCAAGGGTGAGAGCGAGGGGTTCATCGTGGGTAAGTTTCCAAAGGAGGTGTTGGAGAGCAATGTGATGGCGCTCGAGGCGGGCGAAAAGACGTTACCGTACGCGAAAAAGTACGGTGCGGCGACGCCAGCGACGCAGGTCGACATTGTATCGACGCCGGCCCAGAGCGCAGACCCGCGCGCACCGGTGTCTAGCTCGGATCCGAGGTTCCACGGTTGAAGTAAATGGTTTATGAAAAATCGCGCCAAATGTATTAAAATCTTCTTTTACAGCAAATCAATCCTTTTCCGCTCGCGGTGCGAGCGCCGTGGTGATGGTCGTAGTAGCGAGGGGTGTTGTCACATCACCGGTGTTTTCAGCCCCGGTCACGTCGTCGTCCGCTTTGACGTGCACGAAGAGGGATCCCTTGTTTCCAAGCGAAATGCGCATTTCGTCGTCGAGATACAAATGGTCCACCCAACCGGCACCCGCGCCCGGTCGAGGTTGAAGCTCAATCGTCTTCACCAAGTTACCCGCGAAGGAAATATCCACCGTACGAATGACTATTTCCGTCCGTACATCGCTCACCGTCTTCGATTGAGCCTTGGCCTCAATTTTAACGGGGCCGATTTGTACCACGTTGAACACGGCGTCTTTGGTGAAAATTTGATAATTCTCCGCAACGTTTTGAAACAACCTCTGAAATGGGTTCGCGTCCGACGCTTGTTTTGACCACACCAACCGCCACTTCGCTCTCAACGCCGCCTCCTTCGCCGGCGCCCGCCCTTCCAACGCCTCGAACAACGCGCGCGTCTCGTTCACCAGCTCCTCCACCACGGCGTCGCGAGGCGCCCCACCGCGTCGCTCCAACTCCGCCACGAGCGCCTCCCTCGACCCAGTCAGCGCCAACTCGCGCTGTTTCATCGGATCGAACACTCGCACGCGCGTCGGCGGCGGTACCGCGTCCGGTGAACCTTCAGCATCAGCACCACCAGTCGCGTCTCTTTGGCTCCCACGCAAAGAAACGCGCTTCGACGACCGCCACGCGCATCGCCGCCCCCGGCGCGATTCCCGCGTCGCAGACATCCCGGCGCATCCCGCGACGCTCGACGCCAGTCGCGTCGTCGCCATCGTCACACCCGTCGTCGTCTGCCGTGTGACGTCCAGAAATCTGATGTTTTTTCGTTGAAAAAAACCAAATCCAGAGTGAAGACACGCCGCGCGTCGCCGCACTGCGTGACTCGCGGACGACCGAACGGACGGACGCGAAGGAGACGAGGAAACGAACGAACGAAGGACGAGCGTGTTCGTTTTCCTCTTTTGTTCCTTGAATAGCGGTAAACCCGACGCACAACCGTGGATCTGTGAACCGATCGCGACAGTCGAACCCAAACGGAACGAACGAGTCAACGCACGCGGTTGAAGAGCGTGAGAGAGATACAGAACGAACGAAGTAAAGAACACAGTGAGTTGCAATGTCTGGAATCGGAAGCGGGTACGATTTGAGCACGACGACGTACTCGCCCGACGGACGAGTGTTTCAGGTGGAGTACGCGGGCAAAGCGGTGGACAACGGCGGGTTGACCGTCGGGGTACGGTGCACGGATGGGGTCGTGATCGGCTGCGAGAAACTCGTGCCGAGTAAATTGCACACGCCGGGGACGAACCGGCGGATACACGCGGTGGCTCGACACGCTGGTTTGGGAGGGAGCGGGTATGTGCCAGACGTGAAGGCTGTCGTGGAGCGAGCGAGAGCGGAGTGCGCGCAGTATAAATCCTTCTATGGCGATGCGATTCCGGCGAAATTGCTCTCGGAACGCATGGCGCATTACTACCACCTATTCACGTTGTATTGGAGCGTGCGCCCGTTCGGGTGCTCCTCCGTGATGGGGGTGAAGGACTTCGACGGGTATCACCTCTACCTGCTCGAACAAAACGGCGAGTGCACGAAGATGCACGGCGCTTGCATCGGTAAAGGGAAGAGCGCGGCGAAGACTGAGGTGGAAAAGTTGAAATTTAGTGAGATTACGTGCGCTGAAGCGGTGAAAGAGGTGGCGCGCATCATCTATGCGACTCACGACGTCAAGGATAAGGATTTTGAGTGCGAACTCTCCTGGATTTGCGACGCGAGCGGCGGCGAATTCGTTCGGGTTCCGGATGAAATCGCCAACCCGGCGCGCGACGCCGCCAAGGCTGCGGCTGAGGGCTCTGGTGACGGCGACGCCATGGATGCGAGTTAAATACGTACGTAGCTTTTCTTTTTGTTTTAACGCTCCATAACGACAAGTGTTAGTTAAAATTGGATTTCAAACAAACTCGCTCCTCAGTGTTTGACTCTCGCTCTTCTTTCTGCATCGAGGCATGAGTCCGCGATCGACGCGAACCCATCGTGCGTCGGCGCTCACTCGATCGCTCACTTTCGTCGTCCCTCTTCTTCTTCTCGTCGGTGTTGCGTTCGGCGAACAAGATGATGACGCCAAAGCTGTCGGTTTCAACGAACCGTTCACAATCTACGCGTTTCTACCCGAGTACCGCCCGATCGATCGCGCCCTCGTCGCGTGCGCGACACCAAACGCGCGCGTATTGGCGTTTTCAGCCGAACTCACGGCAGAAGGGACGCTTTCCGAGGTCGATCGCGTGGTTTCAAAGGAAAAGTTGACTACCAAAGACTGTCGGTTGGACCTCGTCGTCGGCGGAGGAGGACGGAGCGGTGGATTCCCATCCTTGGTGAAGGAAAAACTCGCGAGGCGGGTGGCGGAAGAGGTGGCGCGCGCGCTGCGCGAGCACGGATTCGATGGCGTGTCGTATGATTGGGAGTACCCGCAGTCGAGAGAGGATTGGTCGGCGTACTCGGCGTTGCTGAGAGAGACGCGTTTAGCCATCGGTGATGAGGCGACGCTGAGCGTTTCGGTGCATTTGATGGCGGAGAGCTTTCAGATGATTAAAGAGTTTGAGATAACGGAGCACGTGGATGTGATACACGTCATGGCGTACGATGCACCCGTCAGAGGCGACGGGCATAGCTCGTTGGATTTGGCGCGACGCGTGATGGAACACACGCGGTCGGTAGGAATTCAAGGTAGTAAACTCACGCTAGGCGTACCGTTCTACGGACGATCCTTGACGCAACCGTCAGAAGCGAAGGCATATGAAGAAATTAGAAGAGATTACGTCGGCTCACGGCCGTTCGAAGAGGTTGGAGACGTCGTGGATGGTTTCGGGTTCAACTCTATCGAGACAGTCAAGGCGAAAGTTGCACTCGCAAAAGAGTACGGATACGGTGGCGTCATGATTTGGGAGCTCGGACAAGACGCGGAAGATGAATCATCGCTCTTTGCGGCCATCGTAGAAGCGGTGGCGATGGATGCTTCTTCGACAGCGACGACGACGAGTCGAGACGAACTCTAAATTCACCTAGTATTTATTTATTAGCAGACGAACTATTGAATAACGACGTAAACGTGGCAGCTATCGATCCTAAAAACGCACCCCCTCTCACCATGACCCAAACCCAAACGCGCTCTCCCCCAAAAACGGCGTAGCGACTCGTCAACCACGCCAACACGTTCCAAATGCGACTCGCTGATTCGCTCCAACGTTCCTCCAGCGCCCATCGACCGCGTCGGTTACACCCAAGCTTCTCCCAAAACCCATCCCGGTACGAGTCCAAAAGCTCCACTTTCGTTAAATATTTGGCGCTCTTCCACCCGTAGAGATTCGGAAACACCAATCGCGGTCCACCGTGGTCTCTGCTCAGCATATTTCCCTCTCCATCCGTCACGGCTAAAAACGCGCCCTCAACGTCTCGTCTATCCACACCCACCGTGTACCCATCCGCCGAGGTTTGAAACAAACACGCGTACTTTCGTCCTCTTCCGCTCTGCTCGTCGTCCCCGAACGCCGTTCGCAGCGCGACATCCAACGAGACGCCTCCAAACTCCACTCCGCGCGCCGACCACCCGGTGACGCAGTGCCACGCGCGTCCGCCCATCTTCGTCCACTCTCCTCCGTTCGCCGTCTTCATCGCCCCGAGCGACACCTTCACGACGCCCGACGACGACGATGCGTCTTTAAACTCGAGTTCAAACGCGTCCCCGAGCGTCCACGGGTCGTGCGTCGGTGGGATGGGTCGGTCCAAGTCGAGCTTTATCCAACTGTGTACCAATCGTTGTCCTGGCGCACCGTCGACGCCGGTTTCGCGCACTCTCCGTCGGTTCGACGACGACGCTGTATCGCGGGCGCGTTGTCGAGCCTTTTGCTCGACGTGTTTACGCACCGTCGGGTCGTCGAGATCGATCATGGGACGCGGCGTGCTTTAACGTGTTTTCGCGAACGCCGTCGGTTACAACGCGTCTACGGCTTCGCAATACGCGGACGCGCCACCCGTTGAGTCTACGTCCAATGGGAAGAGAAATACGTTGTAAATCTCGTACGCGGTGTCTTCTGGACCGCGACCAGCGAGAGAGCACCCGGGGCAGAGGGATGATCCGGGTAAGAATCGGATTTCGTAGCCTTCAGATGTGGAATCGATGCGCGAGAGGACGCAGAGCGACGTATCGCCGCCGTGACATTTGGTGACGAACGAGTCGGGCGTCTGTCGCATGCGAACCTCAGGAGACGGAACGATGGTCCAATCGAACGGAATTTTGATGACGACGTCACTCAGGTCGTAATCGATGGATTGTCGATTGCGCATGTCGATTTTCAATCGAAGAAACGAATCGTACCCGGGAGTGCCGAGCGGATGCGGAGCGATTTCTGCGTGCGGCTCGTCATCCTCGAATCTCGATGGAAACGGCGCGATGGAGAAGGAAAAGTCGAGCTCGCGGGGGAAGCACACCGTCTTGTGCGTCGGCTCGGGTTCGGGGAGATCGAAATACGGCCCGACGCCGATCGTTTCGAGCATTTGGAACTCGTTGTCCACCGCAATTTGCAGATACCTTTTATGCTTGATTTGAAAATTTCGATAACTCGAGTCCCCGCGTAAGACGCACCCGGGACAAAGCTTGACGCTGTGAATAAACCTCACCTCCAAAACTCCAGCCGGGTTGACGACAAACTCGATCGAGGGGCACACGTTGGTGCCGTTGTATCTTCCCTCGACGTAGGACCAAAGACATCCGATGGTCCAGTCGCTCGCTCGTGCCCTCGTCACAGACTCCACCGCATCGTCTCCGTTGATTTTCACATACCCCGGAAACCGAAGCGATAACGCCTGACCCTCGAGATCGATGTCCGTCGCCCCATCGTTCCGAATCGTGTATTTCCCAAAAATTTCCCTCGGCGTCCCGTCTCGCCATACGATTTCCGCATCCGACGCAGCGACGACAGACCCGTTCGCCGCCGCTGGCCCACTGTTTACCAGCGTCAAAACACCGACGCTGAACAATAATAACGTCCCACGCATCACGCGCCTCTGTGTCTACCCTGAAGTCGTCGTCGCGTCGAATTGTTTGGCGTTCACGATTCACATGGTTTCCAAGCGTCGCTTCGGCGTCGACTCTCGAATCAAAGTCATCACGCTCGCAACACCACCGCGTTCTCGCGGTTGCACCGGACGAACACGCACATATGCATCCAATTCCCACGTCTTCGTCATCGTCGTGGACATCCCCACATCATCGGCATCATCCAACCATCCATCCATCATCCATCCATCCAACCGACGCTCCGCGAGTGAACAGTGTGAAATCTAGTTACACCATCGTCAGTGTGCGTCGCGTTCGCGTTCGCGAGAGAGTCAAACCGCGCGAGGAAGAAAAGGAACGCAAAGAGGTCCATCGCGTTCGTGTGTGCGCGCGCGCGTGAGTACATCGTCGACGAGCGTCATGTCAGTCGCGTCTGACACTGTGGAATCAAGGTTGAATCGATTGGATGATGATGACGTTGATGCGGCTGACGCGACGACGTTGCGCGACCAACTGGCGGCGGAAAAACAACGAACGACAGAGTTAAAGGCAAAGCTTAAAGCGGCGGTGACGAAAGGGAAAACGATCGAGCGGGAACGAGCAGAGTTGGGGAAAAAGTTGGAAGCGATGGAAACCGAAGCGTTGACAGAGGCGCGACTGCGAACGGAGGACGCGGCAGAGGCGTTTGAAGAGGATGCAGACGGAGGACCGGTGGAGACGCGAGCGATGCATCTGAAGAGAGTGGAGACGAAGTTGGCGGTTTTGCAGGCTGAGTTAGAGGCGTACCGGGCGGAGAATGGGAATTTGCGCGAGAGATTGGAGGCGGCGGAGGCGTCTTCGGATGAGGAATTCGACGAGGAGGAGGAAGAGGAGTATGGATTCGTCGATGATGGGGACGAGGAGGAAGACGCGTCAGAGTTTAACGGTCGTAAATCGACGATTCGTAAGCGATTGGCTCGGGCGAAGATTCGTTTGGCGAAGCGGGACGAGGAGATGGCGCGTCTGGAGAAGACAGCGAGAGACGCCGAGGCGCGCGCGGCGGCGACGACAGAGGCGGCGAACGCGGAACGCATCGCTGCGGAAACCGCCCGCAGGGCTGCGGATGAGGAGCGCGAGGCAGCGGCAACGGCGAGAGCGAACGCGGAGCAGTCGTCGATGGAGAGCGCGCACGCGATGGCTAAATCCGAGGCGCGAGTTGGTGATTTGGAACAAGAGCTCGAGCGCGTTTCGCAGGAAAAGACGCTCGCCGAGCGACGATTGGCCCATCTTACCGAGTCTTTCCACGCCAAGCAGAGCGAATACGAGGCGAAAATGGCGCACATCGACGCTCAACAGGTTGCGTCCATGGCGACGGTGGACCGGAGCGAGTTCGATCGAGCAAAGGAGGAGCTCAGAGAGACACGCGCCGCGCTGCAAGACGCAAAGAGAGAAGTGGAGCGATTGAAATCGAGTGACGCCACGGAGAACGCCTTTGCGGCGCGAGCATCCGAGAGCGTGTGGAAAGAGCGCGCGCAAGCCGCCATGGCGGCTGCGGCGGCAGCAAAAGAGGCGTACGAGACGGAGATGAATGCGCGTGCTGCCAACGGTGAGACGCCATCCGTTTCGGCGAGCGAGTTAACCGCCGCCAGGCGTCGCGCTGAAGACGCGGAATCATCCCTCGCTGACGCCCGTCGCGAACTTGCGGAGTTCGTCGAGCGCGCGCACGCGTCTTCGACGTCCGGAGGTCCAGGAATCCAACCCTCCAGTGACGCTTCGTTGTCCGCGCTCAGTCGCCGGTTGGCCGAGGCCGAAGCGACGGTGCTCAAAAAGAACGCCGAAATCGACTCCCTCACCCGTCGATTCACCGACCTCGCCTGGCGTTCTTCCCTCAACGACAAAAACGCCGACTTCGTCGGTAATGGCCAATCTGGTTCCTCGTCGAAGCACGCCGTGGCATCTGCGGTTTCCGGCGCGGAGACGCTCGCGCCGCTCAAGCGTCCGCTCAACCGTCGGTTGGAGACCATCCTTCGACATCGTCGGTTCCTCATCGGGTCCTACCTCGCGTTGCTCCATCTCTTAGCGTACGAGTATTTATTCGTCGTTCCCACGTGAAAACCGCGCGCACTGTAGTGTTAATCAATAATCCAAACGCAGAACAGAGGAACAGAGGGGAAGCAACGCGAACAAGATTATTTTGATTGCAACCGAACCGTCACACACCGACGCCGCTCCCGATGCCCCGGTTACCACCCAAACGTCCGTCCGGTCCGTTCACCGGTGTCATCGCCCACGTCCGCGTCGCCCTCGACGCCGGCGTCGACGCCTCGGCGCCGTTCGTCGCGAAGATTCTCGCCGGTGGTGGAAAAGTTCAAAAACAGTTGACAAAGGACGTCACCCACGTGATTTGGCGCGCGCCGTCGGTTCGCGACGGATCATCGCAGGGCGCGACGAGCGAGATGTGGAGGCGGGTGATGGAGATTTCGGGAAAGAGGGCGCGGGAGGTGGTCGTGGTGTCGCCGACGTGGGTGACGGCGACGGAACGCGAAGGACGCGTCGCGGATGCAAAGGCACACGAAACAGTAAACGCCGGGTTTGAGCGACGAAAAGCCGCCGTGGCGTCGAGATGGAGCGGTGAAGACGCAAGTGAGAAGAAGAAGACAAGTAAGATGACGACGCCGACGGCGACGTGTGGGGGCAAGAGGCGAAGAACGATGTCGGTGACTCCGCGAGGCGGCGATAAGCGTCCGAAAGGCATCGAAAAGGTGGATTTGGATCGATTCGATTCGGGACGGAGGATGGAGATGGAAGCCGCTTTGGCGGCGTTAGAGAATGATGAAAATATCGAGCGACTGGATGCGAAGAGCGTACCGCCGAAATCGGCGGATATGGAAAAGAACGAGAAAAAGATGTCTTACGCCGCCGCGTTGGCTGCGTGAGCGCTCCCCGTGGTGGGAAGCCTCAGTCGCCGGCGCGTGGGCGCTCTTCGGGCGATCGAGCGCGGCGATCGAGCGCGGCGACATGAACGCGGGCAATGTCGCGGACGCGTCGACAGAGGCTGCGCACGCGTGCGATCGCTGCGAGGCGACGTTTGGTTCGCGCAACGCGTTGTTCAGGCACCTGAGGGCGGAGCACCCCGAAACCGCGGGCGTCGGTGTGGACGACGACGCGAGCTCGTCCTCGGCGCCCAAAGTGCGCAAGACGAACATCGCGCGCGCGTTCGATGAGCTCGCGCGCGGTCCGTCGCCCTTGGGCGCGGTGGACGTGGGCGCAAGGGTGAGTGCATCTCAGCCTAGCCGTCGCCACAAGCGAGAGGCGGACATGACAAAGGAAGAAATTCGGGCGCTCAACGAGCGTCGAAGAGCGCGCGCGGAGCGACGGAAAGCGTCGGCGCCGCTCGCGAACATGTCCAACAACGTCGAGGCTGAACTGTGGATCGGAGGACTCGTCGATCGCGCGGCTTCTTTGCGCGGGTTCAAAGAGTTGCTGTACAAGGCGATGCCGCGCGGGACGCGTATCCCGATACCGCAGGTGAAACACGTCAAGAGGAGAGGATACAAGGTGAAAGGTGAGTGGGTCGGATACGGCTTCGTCGTCTGTCGCGACGCGGAGGAGGCGAAAGAGCTTTGCGAACATATGGACGGAACGACGGTGACGCTCTCCGACAGTTTGACGTGCACGCTCAAAGTGTCGCCGGCGACGTACAAACGCGCGGCCCCGGCGCGGGAAGAGCCGGAAACGAATGCGGCGGAAACGTCTAAACCGCGCGTTTTAGGACCGGGCGAACATCCGAGCTCGAGGGACATTTTCATGGCGTGGACGAACGCGCACTTGGAACACAGAGCCGCGGCAAGAGACGTATCCGTGGACGAGTTGGTCGCCGCGGCGGTACGCGACGAAATCCCTTACGTCACGCTGAGCGGTAAGACAGTCAATAAACGGCTCACTCGCGCTCTTCGAGACGAGTTGATTCGTACAAAGTGGTTGCTACACCCGCAGAGACGAAGCGTGAAGAGTGACAGTTATCTCATCCTCAAGAGACAGATTTCTGAGAGAGATCCTTACGAGACGCTCAAGCTCGCGTGCGAGGCACTCATGGTTTCTGTCGACGCAAACTTTCCTTACGACACGCTCGCAGTGACGAAAAATTTCATCTCGTCGCCGCACATTGACAAGGATGACGTCTCGTACCAATTCTCAATGTCTTTTGGTGAATTCTCCGGCGGCGGCGAATTATGCGTGGAGGCTCGAGATGGCAGCTCGAGATGGATGATTGACACGCGCGAGAAGATGGCTAAATTCGACGGTAGAAGCGTTCATTGGGTTCGAGGCTACGGAGGTGGCGATAGGTATTCGGTCGTCTGGTTTGTCAATCGCGACAGCAACGCGACTGAGCAAACGTTCGACGTTGATTTGTCATTTACCGACCAGAGCTCGTCGGTCGACGGCGGGCGAGGGAAACAAACGTCGTGTTGCGTCGTGCAGTAGGTTCTACTAGTTTTAGACTTAAAAATCTCTTATAGGTGCTATCATGGTAACTCCATCAATCACTCTCATCCCAATCCCGCCCGGCGCTCTTCTTCTTTGACTTACTCGCGCTGCTCCCACTCTTATCCTTCTTATCCTTCTTCTTACTCTTCTTCTTCTTATCCTTCTTTTCGCTTCCCGAGAGCATCTCGCTCGAGCTCGCCGCCGTCTTCGCGAGCGCGAGGCCGAGTGGATCCTCCAACGTTTCGTAATCGTTTGGGCTCGCTGGCGTCGCGTCGAACGCGGCTGCCAATCTCTCCGGATCCAAATCCATGTTTGGCGATTTCGGCTCCTCTGCGCCATTCTTGCCAGCGCCATCCTTCTTTGGCTTTTCGTCAGACTTGCCGAAAAAAGGATCGTCTTTACTAATCTGTCGGATGAAGTGCGCCGGCGAGTCGGGATCAATCTCTGGCACGTTATCCTCGTCGTCTTCGTCGTCCCAACCGTCCATCTTCACTGCGACGTTGCGTTCTTCGTCTTCTTCCTCTTCGGAGTCCGCGGTGGATTCGTCCCCACCTTCATCGTCACTCAGCCAGTGTCCATCACCGCCTTTATTCTTCACCATGGCTTCAATGGCGACTTTGTCGTCGTCGGCAATGTCGCGTCCACCGAACGCGGCACTCTCAACCCCACCCGGACCGAGGTGACTAAACTGCGGCGGCAACGGCGATGCGTCCGCGGCGGTGCTAGCTGAATTACCCGCGCCGTCCTTCGAGGTCGAACCGCCGAGCGTCGCGAATGTCTTGAGGTTGTTGGCCATTTCTTCAGAGAGTTGCGCGGGAGTCTTGCTCGCGATGTTTGAAACGGCTGACGCGGTTGAAGTGAGCGCCGCGCCGGCGACGGCGAGCGGAATCTGTCCGACAGTCATATTGCTAAGCTTGCTCCAGCTGAGCGAGCTCTCTTCGGCGTCCGCCTTGGCCTTTTTATCAGCCTCCTCCTTGGCCTTTGACTCTGCCGCGAGCTCCTCGGGCGTGGGTTGGTTGACGCCGAGCTTTGTCGTGTACGACTCGTACGACGCGTGTTTGCACGCCTCCAACGCCTCCTGCGCTTGCACGATCGCCGTCGTGTTCAGCGTCAGGGCCTGCTCGAGAGACGCGCGCTTCAAGCACAAGAATGGAACGTGTAAAAACGTCGAAACCGAGCTCAAACCAAAGCAGTTGAGCAAGGAAATTTCGATAACCACCGGTTTGAACGGCCTCTCGCCGAAGGCATCCTCTACGCACGCCTCCGCCTCCTCCAAGCTCACGCCCCGCTTATCATCGGGATAATCCCTAAAATTTAAAACCATCGCCGACGGTATGTGCTTTGGCAGCTTCTCCAACTCCCGCATCGCGTAATCAAACGTCCACCGCTTGGACGGGTCCACCATGACGCAACACGCGTGCGCCCCTTGATACACATCCACCACCGTCGCATCCAACGGAAACGTGTGCCGCCCGCTCTCCGCCGTATCCACCTTTTTCGCCAGCGTCAAACTCTCGCTCACCGTTCGTTTCGGCGCTTTATCCACGACGTCCCACACTTCCAAAGCCACGTTATCCTCTGGACACGACTTTGCTCTCCACGCCACGTGCGCCGTCTTGATCTCCTTCGTCGGCGTATACTCCGCCACGAACGTCCCCCCTCGCAACCGCCGCAAAAGCGTCGATTTCCCCGTCGACGTGTCCCCGCGCACGACGAGTTTAAAGTTGTACGTCGCGCCGTTTCCATACTTTTTCGCGAATTCCGAATCCATGCGCGTGATTGCTCTCTTGCGGAATTCTTCCTCGCTCATCGTCGTCCCGTTCGTCGTCCCGTTCGTCGTCCCGCTCGTCGTCGCGTACGACGGGACGTACTGCGAGACGGTTTCCGACAGGCTCGTCCACCAATCCGTCGACGACATGACGGCGACGGCGCGGCAAACTATGAGGATTATCTTACACGCGCGCTGCGTGGATCTTCTGGCGAAATGAGTTTTAGATTTGGTTTCACTCATCGCGGCGACAGCGACGACGAACGGGGTGGTTTGACTGCTACCTAGTGGATCGATGTGAAACATTGCAAACCCAGCCGACGGTGCTGCCGGCGTCCTACTTTTTCCCGCCCGCCTTTTGCTTGGCCAATAACGGATTGGCGGCGACGAGCTTGGCTTCCTTTTGCTTGGCGCGCATCGCCGCCTTTTTCGCCTCTTCCGCGGCTACGGCGGCGGCACCGTCGGCGCCAGACGCGGCGAGCGCGGCGCGTTCAGCGTCTTTGCGCGCTTTTTTCTCTTGGAGAATCTTGGCGTCGCGTTCGGCGCGTTGCGCCGGGGTTAAGTTTTCAGTGTTGCCTTTGGAGGCATTCTTGGCGCTCTTTTTGGCGTTCTTCTCCTTGGAGAGCTCGCGGGAGAGTCCGCGCGCCATCTCGGGTCGGGGGTGGTTTCGTTCGGGTGTGTTTTACGTCGCGCGACGAGCGCGGCGAGCGCGGGGGGTGACGATCGCGCGTCGCGTTGTGACGAAACGGAGTGGATTAATCAAATCCTTCACCGTGAAGGCGTTCACTTTATCGGTGACCACACTATTCGACGACGGCGCGATGCGACGGGCGTGGACGCGGGCGGTGTTCGCATCGCGCGTGCGAACGCGCGATGCGTCGCTCGGGGGTTTACCCGTGGAGAACGCGCGAGAGGCTTCGGCTTGGGCGTGTGCGCGGTGCGTTTGGACGATGCAGAGAGAATACCGCCGAGGCGGTTTCGTCGATTTCGTCCCGATGACGCAGACGGCGACGATGGATTTCGCGAGGAGAGCGTCGTCGTCATCCACGGCGTGTTTTTCGTCGTCGTCGTCCGCGCCGTCGGGTTCGGAAGAGACGAGAGCGAGGGAGATGGCGGCGGCGTTGGAGGCGGATGAGACACTTCGAAGACGCGTGTTGACGGCGCTCGCGCAAAGCGGCGTCGTCCAGCGCGATTTCGACGCCGCGGATACGAACAATGACGGGGTTTTGGATAAGAGGGAGTTTATGCTCGCGCTGAGCGTGGACGAATCGGCGCCGAGCGTCGGTGGGAAGACGACGGCGGACAGCGGCGGAGACGCGACCATAACGTCCGCGCAAGCGCGAGCGTTAATGTTGAGTCAAGCCGTACCGTTCATCGGATTTGGGTTTTGCGACAACGCGGTGATGATTCTCGCCGGGGAAAGCATCGAGACGGCACTGGGTGTCGGTCTCGGGTTGAGCACCATGGCTTCGGCGGCGTTCGGGAACACTGTGAGCGACGTCGTCGGTATTGGTTTGAGTAGTAAAATTGAGTCGTTTGCTGAGCGGTTGGGTTTCCACGCCCCGGCGCTGACCAAGGCGCAGAGGATGTCGTCGGCGACGAGATGGGCCAAAGTCGCCGGGGCCACGGGCGGAGTGACGCTCGGGTGCGTGCTCGGGACGTTTCCGCTCTGGATGTTCTAGAATTCTTAGGTTGTTACAAATAAAAAGACAAAATCGTCCGCGTCTACGCCAAACCTCTCGCGAGACTAATCGCGGCGACTGTGGGCGCTAGCGTCGCGTTCGTTGATTTTCTATTGACGTCCAGCGACAGCGGTACGAAATTCATCGACACGGTGTCGTACTTGAACTGCCCGGCGATGAGATCTGGGCCGATGACGTCTGGTCCGTTTCCATAAATACGTTTGAGATTTGCAGACCCGTCTTCGACGGCGTACATGCCTCGCATCTTCCTCGGACCGACGTCGGCGAATCCCTTGAAGAGGATGACGACAGACGATTCGGAACACGCGTTTACGGCTGCGACGACGTCGCAGTACGCTTCGCTGTCCGTCGGGCCGACGAGGAGACGAAGCGCGTTTCGGATGATGCGCTTGTTCGAGGGCGTTCGCGCCGGTACGTAGCACGCCGCCGTGCCCCCGAAACTCTTCCGACGTTCCGGAGAAAGGTTTCGAGAGCCCGGCGAGAGGGATGACGTCAATCGACCGCGCCGTTCGGCGGCGCGTTGAAGATTGTGCCTTTCGTCGCGCTCTCCCAACCACGAGACGACGTCTTGGACTTGTTCGTCGTTTCGTCGATTTTCCGATCGCGGACGAGGGCTCGACGCCTCCCTCGATCCAGGATACCACTTTGGCATCGATTGCGTCGCCTTGGGTTCATCGAAAACGATGTCCCACCGCGCCGGCGCCCTGGGTGAAGAGCGCTCTTTGACCAGCGACAACTTTTTCGGCACGGCATCCGGCGTTCGGGTCAGCGTCTTTTTCATCCTCTCCGATCTCGGCGACGGCGACGCCGGGACCGCCGCGAGTTCGTTCACATCCAGCTCCCTGAGCATGTCCGACGCCCGCACGAAACCCACACCGGTTGGAGACTGTACTTTTGGAACGGGCGATTTTTCCAGCGCCGTCCAGTCTGACGTTAAATCCAACTCCCCGAGCGCGTCCTCGTCCGTCTCGTCACAGTTTTCATCCATCCAACCAGACGCCTCGAACGCCCCCATGAGATCCCTCGGCGCGGACGCACATCCCTGATCCTCTTCCTCACCGCTCTCACTCCGAACCGGCGTCGATTTCTCGCTCAAACTCCTCCTCGACGCCGACGACTTCGGCGTCGCGTCTGAAAATCTCCTCGTCGGTTCCCCATCCTCTGTCCTCTCCAGTGAAAACGCCTGCACCCTTCGACACAAGTGTTCCGCGTAAATCTCCCTCAACACCCGCATCGCCCCGCGCGCGTCGCGTTCGCGCAAACACCGCGTCGCGAGCGACGCCGCGGACTCGAGACCTTCATTCGACAGCTCGGTTTGCAGATTTAAAATCCAATCAACATCATCATCGTCGTCGCCGCCGCCATCGCCGCGCGACGCATCCCCGGTGAGCGCGACGCGCGCGCACAGACACATGGCGCGTCCATCATAAAACGCCGGCGACGTCTCGTCGTCGACGGAGATTCCAGAGAGCCGCGAGAGCCACTCCAAGAGGACGTTCGACGGCATAGCGCGACGCGCACTGAAGCGATAATCCAAAGTCGAAATTCAAACCAACCATCATGTCGGTCGCGGCGACGTCGACGACGCGGATCGCGCGCGCGCATCGGATGGGAAAAAATTCTCCGCGCGCGCGCACGTCGAGAAACCGACGCGGGACGACGGTCGTACCGCGCGTCGGTGGTGGATTTGGCATCGGCGGTGACGATTCGAGAACAGTCACGAGCGCGCTCAAGGAGTGGGCCGCCATGGTTGCCGCGATTCGATCCGGCGCGCAGTGCGTGCTCGTGCGCAAAGGCGGCGTCGAAGATGGTGGGTTTGACATTCGCGATGACGCGTTCGCGTTTTTCCCGACGAATTGGCACGCGAACGAGACGGATGTTTCGGAAAAGGAGGCTTCGCGGTTTGCGCGCGCGCGCGCGGGGAGCATGAAGGATGGAGAGAGCGTGTCGCTCTCCGTCGTCGCGCGCGTCACCGGGGCGTGGACGGTGGATGGGAGCAAAGGGCGCGAGCTTTTGTCTGCGCTCGAGGCGCGGCACTGGTGTTGGAGCGCGGACGTGTGTGAGAAACGCGTCAAGTGGAACGCGTCGCAACCTTTAACCGTCGTCGAGGTGCGCGCGTACGAAGCGAGCAATCCGACGTCTCTCAGGCCGGATACCGAGCGGTTTGGTGGGTGTAAATCGTGGGTGGACATCGATCCGTGGACTCCAAAGGTGTGGCCGTGTCTCAACGACGCTGAGTTTGCGGAAATGTCGACAAAACTTCGTGATGATCTCAAGGCGTTGGGCGCCGTGGATCTTCGCTGACTGGACGCTGACGAGGACGTAAAAGGCGCGTGGTAGCCGAAGCGCAAGCGGTTTCTTTCGCGACGTCGTCGCGTTGACGGATGAAACGGCGGCGTCGGCGAGTGTAAGAATCTATTTACCTTTGGATTTCAAATCATGTAGGCTATGTGTATCAATTTTACCAGTACGATGTTGTAAAAGCACGCAAGAAGATGTTAACGCTTTTGAAAAATCGTCGTCGTCCGCGTGCGCAAAGCGTTGTTCGCGCAGACGCGCCAAATGGTGATTGTGAATAATCTCATCTGAACTCATCTTCGAGCGCTCTGAACGCGGAAACCAAATCGCGTTCGAGCTCTTCAAACTTGGCCAAAATGGCGGCTTCGCCGTCGGAAGGATCTTCAAACTTCATGCTCGCGATGCGGTACATGATTTCGCTCATGCGCGCGCGAATGACGTTAAAGGTAATCTTCGGTCCGTCGTTCGTCGTCGCCGCGCGCTCGACCGCCGCCGTGGCGAGGGTGTGGAAACGAATCATGTTTCTCAACATCCCGACGGATTTGTAAAACGGACAGTACTTGTCGTACGGCGTGAAGGAGTTTTGCTGCAAGAAGTCCTCCTTCAAAAATTTCGCCGTCTCGAGCGTCACCTTGTCCGTTTCGGCGAGGGAATCCTTACCGACGAGCTGAACAATCTCGTTGAGTTCGTCCTCCTTTTGCAAGACCTCGCGAGCGACGACGCGGAGCTGGACAAACTCTGGATCAGTGCGCTCGTAAAACGGTTCGAGGGCGTTGTTGTACTTGGAGTACGAGATGAGCCAGTTGACGGATGGAAAGTGCTTGCGTTGCGCGAGCTTTTTATCCAATCCCCAGAACACTTGGACGATACCGAGCGTCGCAGAGGTTACGGGATCGGAGAAATCACCCCCCGGAGGCGATACAGCACCGACGATGGTGACGGAACCCTCGCGGTTCGGGCTACCGAGGCATCGCACGCGGCCGGCGCGCTCGTAAAAGGAGGCGAGACGCGCGCCCAAGTACGCTGGGTAGCCGCTATCGGCGGGCATCTCCGCGAGACGACCGGAAATTTCCCGCAACGCTTCGGCCCAGCGAGAGGTAGAATCAGCCATCATAGAGAAGTTGTATCCCTGATCGCGGAAGTACTCGGCGAGGGTGATGCCTGTGTAAATGGAAGCTTCTCTCGCCGCAACGGGCATGTTGGACGTGTTCGCCACCAGAGTGGTACGCTTCATGATGGACTCTTCTTGGCCGTTCGGAAGCGTCATCGTGAGCTCTGGGAAATCATACAGCACCTCCGCCATCTCGTTCCCGCGCTCGCCGCATCCGACGTAAATGATACCGTCAGAGTTGGAATACTTGGATAACGCCTGAGAGATAACCGTCTTGCCGCATCCGAACGCCCCAGGAATCGCACACGTCCCACCGCGAACGCTCGGAAACATGACATCCAACACTCTCTGTCCCGTGAGCAACGGGTGATCCGCCGCGAGCTTCTCCGCCACCGGTCTCGGCGCTCTCACCGGCCACTGTTGCTTCATCGTAAACTCCTTGACGACGCCTCCAAACTCGAGCTCGATCACCTTCTCCCCAATGGCGTAATCCCCATCCGGCGCCACGTACGTCACGCGTCCTTTCGCGTTCGGCGGCACCATAATCCTGTGTTCAATCAAAGTGTTCTCTTGCACTACCCCAAAAACGTCCCCACCGCTAACGTGATCGCCAACCTTCAACCCGGTTCCGCTCGATTGAAACGCCCACATCCTCTTTTCATCCAACGCCGGCACGTTGACCCCCCGAGGAATGAAACAGTCCCCGCACATGTCCGCAATCGTCGTCAACGGTCGCTGAATCCCATCAAAAATATTCTCCAGCGCCCCGGGTCCGAGATCCACGCTCAGCGGCTGTCCTGTGCGCGTCACCGGGTCCCCCACGGCTAACCCGCTCGTTTCCTCGTAGCACTGAATCGTCGCCGTGTCTCGCTCCAAACGAATAATCTCCCCGATGAGATTCTCCCCACCGACGCGGACGAGCTCATACATCGCCGCGCCGTACATGTTATCCGCGACGACCACCGGACCGGAGACTTTTTTCACTCGTCCGAGCGCGGATTCGCTTTCATTCTTCCCAGTCATGTTGGCGCGCGCTCTTGAGTGAATCTAATCTGATCGTCGGTCCGTCTGGTGCGCTTCGCTCGAAACCCTCGATGCGTATCGCGCCGATGCGTTCGTCCCTCCCACGCGCGCGCGCTGTGTCTGTGGCCTTACGGTCGATCGCGCGGCTGAGTGACGCGTAGAGTGGATGAGAGTGATGGATCTCAGAGCGACAACAACGAGAACAAAGCCAAGCCCGCTCGGATTGAAGTTGACACGCTACCGCTGTACACGTCTATGTTACACCCGTTACATCGGGAACTAATACTAGAAGATGTTTGCGCGGGACGCGAGCGGGAAGATGGGACGAATGAGCTCGTCGTCGTCGTCGTCGTCGACGTCGTCGTCGTCGGATCCGGATTTGGTATCCAAAGCGTGCGGACGCTTTCGAGCGAGCGACGGTTTGGATGACGGTAACGACGACGGATTCGTTGACGGTTGGTTCGTCAGAGCGCGTCGGATGTTGATGTTAATGAGGTCGTCATCATCCATCGTTTGCGTGTTTTCATCGTCTTCGGACTCGGAGAGCGGCTTTATCGGGGCGGCTTTACGTCGAGCCGCGGCTTCGGCGGCGAGCGCGCGATTTCTCGCGCGTTGCGTCGCCTGCGCCTTTGTTTTCTTTCTGTGACACACGACGCAGAGAGTTTGGCAGTTTTCCACCGTGCACATGCCACCGCCTTCAAAGACGGCAATCTTGTGATCGCATTCCCAGGCGTGTCCTTTAGCTGCGGTGCGGGCGAGCCTGGTGAGCAACGTCCGATTTCCTCGTGCGCCGAAATTCGGCGACGTCTTCAAAATCTCAGCCGCACGCTTCGATCTCGATTTGAAAATGCTTATCTGCCGCACGAGGGCGTTGCAGTCGAGATTACACTCGACGCAAACGCCGCGCTCTCGTTTCTCGAGCTCGCGACGAAGACTCGTGGCGTTCTTCATCTGATTGTGTTCCTCGTAGCACGTACGTTGGCAGAACAAATCAACGCTTCTCAACTCTTCCTCTCTCATTCTGGGTAGTTCACCCATGCATCTGACGCAGAGAAATTTGAGTTTGCCAGTGTCAGCATCGATGACTGACGGTGCGGAGACTTCGTGCTCGAAACGCCCATCCTTGACTGGGATTACCTTCCATTCGTAGCCCTTGGGCAAAGCCTTGAGCGCGGACCCGTGTCGAGTCGTTGAGCCAGTGGCGGCATTACTCACGTGCGCACCGTTGCGAAGAGACTCGGCGAGATCGTTGAGTTCGTGCGCTTTACACGGTTGTTGTCGAGCCAGAATGAGGTTGCGATCTCTCGCTAACATGGCGTTCCATGTGTCGGAAAACGTCATGGCGGCGTCAAAGGCTCGTCGATCAGTGCGCAATGGCTCTGGTAGCGTTTGCATCTGCTTCTCAGAGACGCTCGCCCGGACGAGCTGGGAGCGGCTGACGCTCGCCCCGATGGGTTTACGACCTTCGAGTCCATCGGGGCCGTACAAATGCAATCGACCACTGACTGCGCTCACTTCAAACCACAGAGGATGGTTGTCAATTTCAGGCGACGGTTTGCGCGTTTGCGGCGAAACGGACGCAGCCTTGCTTGGTATTGGCTTTGGCTTGCCCGTATTCGCCGTTGGTTCAAGTTTGAGGCCTGTTCCGTAGGCATCAACGTCTAAACCATTCCTCGAATCGTCCCCATCCAAGGCTTCTCGGCACAGATTTAACGAACGTTCCAGTCTGTTCCATCGATCCTCGTCGTGCGAGCACCCGCCGCCTCTCGCGCACAGAAAGTATACATTCACGCCGCTCTCGTTACCGCGCCTGTGCGCGCGGTCTTCCGCCTGTTCGAGAAGAGATGCGTCATCGGGAAGTTCGGCGAAGACGACGCACGACGCGGTCGAAAAGTCCAAACCGACACCCGCCGCTTTGACGGAGAGCAGTGCGATGCGCACTCCCACAACGCCGCGATCGTCCAATGCCGCGCCTTCCCGAAACTTGTCCACGAGTGGTTTACGTTCATCCGCGGGAGTGGCCCCATCGATGCGAATGTACGAACCCCTATCGTTGTTCTTAATCACGAGACAAACTTGGCGTTCGAGCTCATCCAGGACGCCTTGGTGATGCGCGAAGATGACGATTTGCATCGAGTCGTCCTCGAGCAAACCACACTTTAACCACTCCACGATGGGTGTCACCTTGAGCAATCCCACGATTTGCGAAGCACTCACGCTCATGCCTTTTTCGAGAGAAAGAATCTTTTTGCTCAAAACGTACTCGGCGCCCTCCTCTTCATCATCCTCTAAAATGTTTGCTTCGTCGTCAATGCTGTCGTACTGCATGTCGTCTCTCGGCTTTTTCGAAGCCTTCGCAATCTTTGACCAGAGCTTCACGCCGCCGACGTTTGACACAGCCTCGCTAATATCGATCGGCACCACTTGTCTACGCTTTGGCGGTAAATCACCCATGACGTCGCGTTTCAATCGACGAATCATCATGGTGTGCGATAGCAAGAGGCGCAGCTCGAGCAGACGCGAACCGCCCGTCACGTCCGATCTTCCATTCTCGAATCGCATGTCGCAGTAATTATCGGCAAACTCCCATTTATCCCCAAGCATGCCCGGACGAAGCGCCTCGACTTGGCGGTACATGTCGAATGGCTTGGTCAACGACGGCGTGCCGGTGGTGAGCACCGCATAACGCGCATTCCGAACCAAATCGAACGCCGCTTGCGTCATCTTCGTCTCATCCTTTCCAAACTTTTGGTTCGTGTGCATCATGTGACTTTCATCCGCGATGACGCATCCCCACCTGACCGCTTTGAATTCAGGCAACAGCGGAGTCAACATGTGGTACGAAGTCACGACGACGCGCCTTCCACCCTTCCAACCGCCTTTACACTCTGCCGCTAATTTCTCCAACATAAACTTATCACTGCTCCCAAAAATGACGCTCAACAACCTCGGCGTGAGATCCGTCATCCATCTCTCCAGCTCATCTGCCCACACGTACCGCATCGACGCCGGAACGACGCACAAAAGTGGTCCCTCGTCTCGATACGCGTCCGCCACGGCGATGGCTTGCAACGTCTTCCCTACCCCCATCTGATCCGCTATCAGCGCACGTCCGTTTCTCTCCAGCGCGAATCGAACGCCTTGCTCTTGAAATGGATACAACGCTTTCCTAATACCCGGCGTGATGCTCTCAAACCTCTTCGCCGCGCTCTTCTCGATTCCGCTCGGCGTCGATTTCGTCCGTCCGCAGTATCCCGGCGGCGCGCTCAAAAACTCCGCCGTCCTCCTCGGCACCGCCCCGGCGTACCGCACGCGCCGTCCATCGTTCGACCTCGTCTTCAAGAACGCATCCACGCCGTACAACGCCTCTTGCACTCGTCTCAGCGCGTGCATTGGAATATCCCAAGCCGCCGCGGCGTCCTCCGCCGGCGTCGCCGGTTCTGCGTCCGACCGCGAAATCTTCCCACCCCCGAACGCCTCGCGCGAGAAATTCTCGTACCGCTCCCTCGAGCACGATAAGCGGCACTTTTTTGCGTCAATCACATCCATCCACACGTGTGGTTTCGTCCCGCGCGTCGATGCGAGCGACGTTGAAGCGCCGCTTTGGTCGTTACGAAGATCAAACATCCTGGCTGCGGATGTCGGCCTCGTCGTCGTCGTCTGTGCGTCGTCGTGGCTTTCGAGACTCGTCCGCCGCGCCGCGACGACGTCGTTGATATCTATCGCCGCGATTTCGTCGTCGTCCGGGCCGTCGGACCACATGACGACGACGACGACGACGACGACGACGGCGGCGCGGTGTGAGGTAATTTCAAAAGCTGGCACCTTTGCGCTTCATTAAAACAACAACAACATCTTTTCTACGGCGCGCGTCGTGGCTACCTCGGGCGAATCGCCGCCTTGGTCGCGGCGAAACGGTTGCGGAGAAAGTCCCCGAACGCGTCGGTGCGCTCGCCGACGGCGGGAAGGGCGGTGATGCGCTCGGCGACGCGTCGAGCGCGATTCGCTAAATCGGACGACGCTTCGTCGGCATCCGTTTGTTCGGCTTGGAAATCAGCCACGGCGGTGGAATCGTCCGGGCGGGATCGGTCGCGCATGCGCGTGGCATCTCTGACGTCGTCAAAGTCTACGAGAGCGAATGAGGCGTCGGATTCGTCGTCGAGTTCGCGAGGGAGGATTTGTCGACAAATCGGACACGTCATGCTGACGCGACACCATCGAGCGTGACACTCCTCGCAAAAAGCGTGGCCGCAGTTGACCACCACCTCGAGTTTGTTGTCCATGCATATCGAACATTCCTCTGAATCGTCGTCGTTGTCGCCGATGGATGACGCCGCCGCGTTTTGCGTAGCCGTCGTCACGGAGGAAGAAGTTGCGCGATTTGCCGCTCGTCGCTCCGCGTCGGCGTCCACCGCGAGTTGCTGAATCATCGGCGCCAACGCCGAATAAAACCCTTCTAAACTCGCCCGTCGTACGACGTGCACGAGCTCATAGTCCGCATCATCCTCGTCGTCGTCATCCGCGTCCTCTTCTATTTCCACTCTCGTCGTCGTCGCCGGACGCCGTTCGCGCGAGTACCCGAAACTCCTTCGTCTCCATCCCGCATCCTCCTCGTTTTCTTCCCCATCCCCGCGCCGATCGACTCGAACCTCCTCGAAATCGATCCCACACTCCGCCGTCATCGCCCTCGCCCAAGCGGGAACCACCATGCGCCCGCCCACGGACGCTCTCGCGACGCCTCGTTCTCTATAACTCAACGTCGCCCGCCACCTCCATCCTACTCTCCCACCCGGCGCGCACCCTCGACGCGTCGTCTCCTCCTTTGCCAGACGCATCAACGCCGCGTTGACGCTCGCGATGTCCGCGAGCGCGTCCGAGAGGTCCCGAGACGTCGCGAACGCCGAGCGCGTGCGAGATGCGAAACGTCGAAAGAATCGACGCATTTTTCGTTCCGTCGCATCGTACTCGCGCGCGATTCTATCGCCGTATTGATCGACGAACGCGCGGGCGAAGACAATGCCGTAGACAATCAGTACCGGGTCGACGTTCATGACGGGCGAACGAACGGACAGCGCGTGGCGATCGATCCACTCGAGCGGACGTCACAACGCGACGCGTGGCCACTTGTGCGGACGAAATGGTCGTTACCACCCCAACCTCGATGTGCGTCGGCGCGACGCGCGTCTCGACGCGTTCGGCGCGCGCACCGCGTCGAGTGTATTTCTCTGTAAACCCTCGTCGCCGTTCGGGCGCCCAAGCGACGTCGGACGACGGTGGGAACGGCGTGAATGATGATTCGGCTTCGTGGGAAGCGCTGCAGCAAGTGTATCTGTTGGTGTTTGACCTCGATACCCCGCGTGAAGCGATATTCACGACGTCTGCGCGGTCTTCGGACGTCGCGACGAATGCGTTCGTGGTGTTTGAATCGATGGAGGAGGCGCTGCGGTGCGCGATGCGGGTGTCAGAGGTCGCGAGGGACATGCCGGCTGTGGACTCGGCGCCGCCGGCGGCGGTGCGGTTGTTGTGCGCGGCGAGCGGGTACGAGGTAGAGTTCGTTCGCGCGGGCGCCGGGGACGGGTTTGAGGTGCCAGATGTGATTATGGATGAAGGGGAAACCTTGGATGCGGACGTGGACGCGGATGGGGCGTTGGCGATGAGCGCGGCGGATTTAGAGGTGTATTTGGGCGGGCGGCCGACGAGCGCGACTAATAACGAAATCATTGAGGAAGAAGAGGACCCAGCGCGCGTCGATGAGGCGAGAACGGTCGCGGCGAGAGCCGTTCGCGATGCACTTCGCGCGCCAGTGACGCGCGTACGCGACGCGACGAGAGAAACCGCGGGATTAGCTCGCGCAGGCGCGCGCGTGTACGTTGGTCGAGCCAAAAGCGCCGTGGCTCGTTTATTAGCGAGCGCCGCCAATCGCGCCGCTAATCGCGCCGCCACTGACAACGATGACGCGTGAAGCGGAGCTCTGATCTCTCTACATTTGTAACGATACCATCATTGAGCGTGTATTCTAAACCAGCAGCCGAGAGAATGATGTTTTCTTCTACGTGGACCGTCGCGTCGCGTCGTAACAAGATGCGTAGTCATCGATCTAAACATCCTCAGATGCCGACGATGGGACGCCCGACCCGCGCGATCGCGCTGCTCGCGCTCGTCATCACCGTCGCGTCGTCGTCAACGTTCGCGGTGACTCCATCGCACGCGGTTCGGGTGATTAAACCATCGCGCGCGCCGAGCGTGGCGGGACCGACGGGTGATGTCAAACCACTCACGACGGATGATTTCGATGACGTCGCGCTCGCCACGTCACCATCCACGGGTAAAGCGGTCGACAATGTCATCGTGGAGTTTTACATGCCGTGGTGCGGGCACTGTCAGCACTTTGCGCCCGAGTATGCGAAAGCGGCGGAGGCGATTCGCGACGGAGTGGCGGCATTTGCGGTGGATTGCGTGGAAAATGGAGCGTTGTGTTCGACGTTCGGGGCGAGGTCTTTCCCGTACGTGTTGATGGGAACACCACGGGCGTTCGTGGGGCGAGACAAGGAGGCGTTGAAGGCGTACCCGAGGGATCGGAAGCACAAGGCGGTGAGCGTGGTGAAGTGGGTGGACGAGACATTGGGCACGCGGTTCGCGGACGGACGCGTCGGAGAGCAAATCGCGCTCGAAGGAAGACGTTCGGACGAGCGCGCGATGATTGCTGGACAGAAAAGCACTGGAAACGTCGGGCAGGCACCGGGGTCGTCGTTGAATTTGGCGAAGACAGCGCACTTGGCGGATTTGGAGCGCGCGACCACGGAGATGTACGCGCAGATGACCTCAGAAGCCGTGTTTGTCGCGAGCGCGGAAGCTAGGGACGCGTTCATTGGGTTTTTAAATTTGGCAGCCAAGGCGCACCCTATCGAAACGTGTCATCGCGGGTTGACGAACGTTTTGAATTCCATCGATGAGCGTTGGCCGGCCAACGGCCGCAACACGACGGGCGAAATTAGAGCAGCCATTTCGCTCGATGTGCGCGTGTGCGGCGCGGCGCGCGGAGACGACATTACCATTGTACCGAAATGGGTGGAGTGTGCCGGTAGCGTTGAGGGTCTGCGCGGTTACACATGCGGCGTGTGGACGCTTTTGCACGCGCTGGCCGCTCGAGTGCCAGGCGTGGTGGATTTATCCAACGCCGATTTCATCTTGGCCATTGAAGGGTGGGTGCGCCATTTTTTCCCGTGTGAGGAGTGCAGATCACACTTTTTGTCGATGATTGCGTCAAAAGAGCAGGGATTTGACGACTACACGGGCAGAGCTGACGGGGCATCGATGTGGCTATGGAAGGCGCACAATGTGGTGAACAGCCGGCTCGCACGAGAGGAATCCGAGGAGGCAACACTGGACGTTCGCGCGGGAGGCGTGCGCGGTAAACACGATCCACAGCACCCAAAGATACAGTTCCCACCCGCGAGCCTCTGTCCGCAGTGCTACGAAGCTGTGAGCGGCGGCGAAGACGGTTGGAACGAGATTCACGTCTCGGAATTTCTGACGACGTACTACCTCGGCGGGGGCGCGCGACACATGCCAGATTTAAAGGCGGCGACCAAGCACGCCGAATTCTTAGAGCCCTTCGTTGATGCTTCGAGTAGCACGCATCGCGGTGATTCATTCCTCCGAAAGGCGTTGAACTCTGGAGACGACATAATTACGTTTTACGACGTCTTCGCCATGAGCGCGCGCTTCTTCTTCATGTTTGCGTTCATCATAGTCATGGCGGTCAAAGCGGACGTGATGGCGCTCTTTCACAACCGGAAGAGAACGCGTAAAGCGCGGAGCCCGCAAGTCGCGGCGAGAATGCACTTCCCCGTAGACGACGACAAGGACGCGTAGAGCGTTCGCTCGATCGACTTTGTTCGACTATTTTAGCTACAGTAGATTTACAGATTTAACTAGAGCCGCGGCTACGATGGAAAAACCGTGCATCAAGGTTTTCGTCAAAAGAAAGACGACATCCTTCGTCTTCTCTCACTGCGTCGGATACCCGTCTCGCATCACGTCGATGGATTTACACGCCTCTTGAATCACTATGGACCTATTCGTCTCCACCACCTGTCCGCACATCACCATCTCCTCGAGCATGCAATACACCTTATCCAGATGCATCATGATGTCCAACTCACACACGTTTCCAAAGTGTCGATCCAATGTTTCGACGACGCAGTGCACAAACTCCAACATGGCTAATTCGTTCTCCTCTTCGTCTGCGCCGACGACGAAGAACAACGAGGCGTACCGTCTATAGATCACCTTATACTCCCGGTGTTCAACGAACGAGCACTGCTTATCCCCGCGCGTGAGACACCGACGAACAATCTCCCCTTCGAGTTGTCTCCGGTGTTCCGCATCGAGTTCAGACTCAAAGTACTGCGCCAACCGCGTTTGTCCTTGCTTGTTCACGAGCAACAGAAATCTGTTAAAAATCAATCAGTCAAGCAAACGTTGCGCGCATCGAGCGTCAGTCCACGTGCACCGCATCGCGCGCGACTCGAACGGGCATCGCAGTCACCGCCATCGTAACCTCTCTCACCCACGCGTTCGTTCGCGCACCTTATCCCCATGACGACGCGTTGACGTCAAAGTCCAATCCGTCAATCAATGGCGTCTCGAACTGGACGAATGTGACTCGCCACATCGTCAAAACCACGCGCGCGCATCACCCATCGATGACGCGCGACGCCGCCAACCTCGCGGGCGAACCGCGCGAGCCGACCGCGGTGTCATCCTTCGTCGACGCGGAGACGAGTAAACCGCGCGTGCGGGTGCACGTGTACGATTTAAACGCAGACTTCAACCAGTACTCGTACCCGCTAGGAGTGGGTGGCATCTTCCACTCGGGTTGTGAGATTGAATCCTTCGGTCGCGAGTACGCGTTCGGGTACCACGACGAAGCCGGGGAGACGGGGGTGTTTGACATTGCTCCGCGGACAGCGCCGCCGCCGGCGAAATTTCGGGAGACGATTGAGATGGGGGAGTGTAAGCTGTCGCGGGAGGAGACGCTCGAGGCGTTGGACGCGTTGCGTCGCGAGTTTACGGGACCGTCGTACGATTTGTTGAAGCGGAATTGTAATTCCTTCACCGAGGCGCTCGTGGAGAGACTCACAGGGAAGACGATTCCGGGGTATATAAATCGGTTGGCGACGATAGGGTCGGTGGCGCACGACTACGCGCCGTGCATCTTGCCGAGGAGCATAGTGGGAGACGTGCGGACGCTTCCTGGAGATGCCAAGTCGCTCGAGGAGAGGCGAGAGGAGGAAACGGAAGCAGGCGGGAAGGATTCGGAACAAGTGCAGTTGTTGGCTTGTCCCGTCGAGGAGATGAAGTAGAATGAATTCGTTTTGCGCCGAGTAGAAAGTAACGTAGCAAACGTCGGCGTGTTGACATTGCAACCTAGTCTAATGTACCCATCTAGTTTTCGCTCACTCGCTCGCTCTCGTCATCGTCGCCGTCCTCCTCCTCATCGTATTCCTCGTCGTCGTCATCATCTTCACCCACCACATCTTCGTCCTCGTCCTCGACGACGACGACTTCGCTCTCCTTGGGAACGTTCGGATCTTCAAAGTCTGTAAACGGAATGTACGAAGTGCGCGAAATCGGACAGTCGTACACGCTATTCGACTCCTTTGCAAACCTGTGCATGAGCGTGCCGAGAACGCGCATCAACGCTTTCCCGATACACGCGCTCGCCTGCGTGTAATGCACCTTGGTTTCGAATATCAAGTCGATCCCATCCTTCACCTCGTCGCCGTGTATGGACACCATGCGAAACTCTTGAAGAGTCGCGCACAGCTTGCCGCCCAAGTCTTCGTCTGAAATCTCCTGAAGCGCCTTGTGCGAGCGCTCGAGCATGATGGCGACGCGTTGCGCCGCGGCGACGGCATCCACGCCGACGATTTCACTGAGCGCGAGTCGCACTTGAACGCGCTGATCCGATCGTGTGAGTCGCTCAATGTATTCCCGCATCGATTGCGCCAGAGTGCGCACGCCGTTTGGTCTTCCGTTCACCTCTGCCAGTCTCTGCGTGAGTTGATGCGGTCGCTCTGGCGCCGGTTTCAGCCCAATCTGCCAGAGCAACGAGTGGTAGGTGCAAAATTTATCCGGCCTTCTCTTTGAATCGTCGACAGGGCTGAATCGCAAACCACCACCGCTCAAGATTGACTTGACGATTGCCGACGCCGTGATTGACTTTTTCATCCTTCGCGGCGGCTCGTCTCGCGAGTCAATGTCAGATTTGAGCGGTAAAATGTGCGCCTCGGTGGTGAAGACGTACGAGTACGGGCCGGCTTCGACGATGTTCTCCCGGTCGAGCGCGGCGTCGAAGAGCAAGTAGAGGTACTTGAGCGTCTCTGATAAAAAGAAGCTCTCCATTTTATCAACCAATTTTTGCGTCGAGACATCCGCCATGTGCGCGTAGCCGCACTCCGTCTTTAACAGTCTGAGACTCGCCAAGAAGTCTCTCCCGGCGGAGATGTAACTCACGTCCCCGGTCGCCTTGTAGAGCAAATACGTGCTTTCAATGAGCTCTGGTCGCAGAGGGTACGGTTTTTGCCCAGGAATCGCGGCACCCATGCGAACGTCGAAACCTTCGGGCGTGAATCCGTAGTGCTTCCACACTTTGAAAAAGGCGTCGTGCGTTGTTGTTGCCACCTCAATGTCTCCGTAGAGCGTCTGTAACCCGGGCCAAAACGACATGAGCGAGTCGTACCTAGAGCTAATGGTTTGTCCAGTCATCATCCCTGTTTCAACGTACCACGGCGCGAGACGCACGTGCGCTTCCACCGCCGCGTACGCCTCTTCAAAAATTTCCAAATGTCGCTCGTTGCCAAACAACATGTACGACTTTAATAGATACTCGTAAAACGAGTCGATCCCAGCCCCGACGCTCGCCTCCGCCTGCGTCCACACCCCGGTTTGAATGTCTATGTGCGCCCCGACTAATCCCAACTCGCTCCTGTGTTCCCACAGCGCCTCGAGCGACGTCTCGGCGACGCGTCTAAATCGATCGTCCCCCGTGAGCTCGCTCAGCGTCCCAAACTCTAATATCAACGACCCACCCGCCGCGGTGCTCGTGATGGTTGTCTCATTCGATTCCACCCCACGCAACAAATTAATCGCCCCGTACGGTATCCCCGTCGCCGTGTCGAACGCCGGTAAAAACGCCTCGCCCAACGTTTTCGCCAACGCCAACAACTCCCCGTCGTACCAGTCCAACCCAAACCCCGTCGCCTCATCCGACGCCAACAAGTGCGCGCTCAACAACCCACCGAGCACGCGTATATTCATCTCAAACAAGCTCACGTGCGCGTCGACGTCGAACCGCACGCGTTCCGCAACCAACCGCACGCCCTCTTCGAACGCCGTCTTATTCCCCAGCACCGCCGTCGCGTCCAACGCGTCCACCAGCGTCACCGCGAACCCGAGCTCGGCGCCGAACGTGTTCGCCCCTCCGCACGATATCGGCTTCAACTCATCCGCCGGGAACGCCCGGCGCAGGTAGTGCGTCAGCGTGTCGAAAAACATCGTCCGCGTCTCGTCTCGAAGCGTTCGGATTTCCTCAGAGGACAGACTCGTCGCCGCGGATGCCGACTCAACGCCGAGAAGGACGGCGCACGCCGACCGCACGAGCCCGACGAAGAAGAGCGCCGTCGTCGCTCTCATCTCGCGTCGCCCTCGCCGGCGGGGTTCACCCCGTCGCCGCCGCGTCGACGCCATCGGCGTCGCGGAGTGTGACGGTCGATCCAACAGTCCGCGCGCGCGGTCGCTTCCAACGAACGAACGAAGAGCACCCGCGCGGGTCGTGAGAGTCAGCGTCGCGCGCTCGCGCGTCGAGCGGTGACCTGAAACGCGCGGACGCGATGTACGCTCGCGCTGTTTCGTTCAGAACGTCGACGCGGCGCGGGTAAGGGTTCGACGCGCGTCGCATCGCGTCGCGGAGAGACGAACCGGCATTTTTTGCTGCCAGAGCGCGCGATGGGTCGTCTCTCGCGGCGCCGGGCGCTCGACGACGAAGAATAAATGTGCGAAACGCGCGAAATGTCGATGAAAACGAATTCAAAGCGAAACGAAATCGTGACGGTCGTCCTTCTCATCAATGCGTTACAACCACGATTTGAGTCCGCTATCCGCCTTGTTGGCGGAAAAGTAGGTGTCAATCAAGTCGTCGGTGCGGTCGCGCTTATCCGCGCCCGCCTTCTTCTTTGGCGCAGCCGCTTCGGTGTCTTCGCGACGGCGCTTACGCTCTTCATCTTTTTTATCGCGACGTTGCGCGTCGGCTGCGCGCTGCTGAAGCTTTGAAGCGGCATTTCCAGACTTGGGCGCGTTGTTCTTCGTCGGTTGCTTTGGCTCGTTTCGCTCGCCGCGCGACGGGACGTCTTCGGCGGCGGCCCTCCCGCGCTTACCTTTACCCTTTGCGTTTGGCTCGGACGACTCGCGCGAGGGCTTTTTCTCTTTAGCCGCGACGCGCATCGCCGCCTGCTCGGCACCTCGAGGCTTATCTTCGCCGTCGAGCTTTTTGAAGCGCTCGTTGCGTTGCTTCGCCTTGAGTTCGAGCTTGCGCACGGCGCGAGCGTCCTCAATGGCAAACTCAACAATAGGCCTCCGCGCGCGACTGAATGCGTCTGGATTGTTATTCAGCGCGCGCAAAGCGTTCAGTGCGTGCTCGTGCTCGGTAAACTCGATGAAACCCATACCCTTACTTCTTGGCTTGCCGTTTTCATCAGATTTCGTCTTGTCGTAGAGCAGCTTGGCGTGCAAAATCTTTGGCACAGCCTGAGTGGCCCGCTGTTGCACCGCTTCCATGAACATCTTCTTCAACGCCTTTGAATCGATCTCGGGCGGAATGTTGCGCACCGAAAGACGCGTCCGAGAGATGAAGTAGTTGGGATTCTTGAGCTTGAGCTGTCTCTCCTCGTTAGATCGACGGCGTTTTTCAATATCGCTCCTGCTCACACCGTCCGCCGCAGCCGAAGCCTCGTGGATATCGCCTTCCTGCGCCAGGTAGAGATTTCTGTTGTCGCGATGCTTATCCGCGTTTCGGTATTTAGACCCTTGTCGAGCCATCATGTCCGCAGCTTCCACCTTGGACAGCGCGAGCGCAACGACAATCGGCTTGCCGGCGACGTAAATGCCCGCGCTCTCCTTACCGCTCGCCTCTACCGCAGCCTCGGCGGCGTCTTGCCTAACGAAATCAACGAACGCGGTCCCTTTGTGCTTGCCCGTCACCTTGTCCTTGACGACGCGACAACTCTTAACCTTGCCGTACTTCAACATTTTTTCCTTGAGTTGTTGCCACGTCGCCTCGAGAGGTAAATTGCGTACAAACACGGTGGCGTTCTCTTGGTCGTCTTCACTCTCCGCGTTCACACCTTTTTTACCTTGCCACGAAGGTTCGGTGCCGTCAGAAGCCGGCGCGGCGACTTCCCTCTTCTTCCTTTCGATCGGCTTGGAGGCTCGCTCCTTGCCCGTGGTGGACGGCTCGGCGTCAGCCATGACTTTGCCCAACAAGCGAGACATCATGCTCTTCTCCTGCGCCTCCTCGTCTTCGCTCTCGCTCGACGACGACGACGATGACGATCCACTAACAGAGTCGCTATTGCTATCGCTATCGGATTCACTATCGCTACCATCTGCAGAAGGTTTCTCATCCTCCTGGGTGGCCGCGGCGGCGTCCGCGCCGCCTCCTTGTTGATACTTCGTCTTGGAGACGGCGATATCGACCGCAACTTGTCTGCCCTCGATGCTCACGCCGTTACACTCACTCACCGCCTTGTCTGCGTCCGCTTTGCACGTGTACGTGACAAAGGCGAAACCTTTCGGTTTGTGATGGAAATCCTTCGGCACATTGACGTCCCAAATGAAACCCGCGGCGCCGAGCGCTTCCCTGATGGATTCCTCCGTCGCCTTGAAGGACAAGTTTCTCAGAATGACTCGCCACTGTTTCGGTTTCGAGCCCTCACCCGCGAGCATGCGCGCCCAGATGGCCTCCTTCGGTTCGTCCGCATCCGCAGCGTTGGCTTTTTTGCCCTTTTTCTTCTTGCCCTTTGGACATTTACGATGCAACGCGCGAACCGCCTCCAAAGCCGTCTCCTCATCCTTGTACGCCACGAGCAGAGCCCCGCGCGCGCATCCATCCTCGCGAATCTTCGCCAACTTCATCAAATCGTCTGGGCACGGATCGGTGACGGATTCAACCTCACCAACCTCGCGCGCGAGCTCGAGCGCCGCCTCCTTGTCGACGCCTTCAATTTCTCCGCCGAGTTTCAACCCGCCAACCACGACGGTTCGCGTCGACGCCCCGGAAGCCATCACCCCACCACCGGTGCTCTTTTTAACCCGCTCACGTTTCACAATTTCCGCTTTACGCTCGCGTTCGCGCTTCTTCTCCTCTGCATCCTCCTTTTCCGCGCGTCTCTTCGCTTCGTCCGCCGGTCCATCCGCGTCGTCCGCGTCGGCGTCGCGCGTCTTCCCTCCATCCCTCTTTTCACCACCGCCCACCGTCGGTTCCTTCTTCTTCGCAAACACCACCGCGAGTTTCCTCCCGCCCAATTCAATCTTCCCCGACCGTTCCACCGCGTCTCTCGCGTCCATACCGATGGCAAACTTTACGTACCCGAATCCTCGGTGCGTCGACGAGCCTTTCTCCCGCACCACCCACGCCTCCTTCACCGGACCAAACTCGTTCGAAAACGCATCCTCCAGCGTCGCGTCGTCCGCGTCGTACGGTAGGTTTCTCACGAACACCATCACGTTCTCCCTCGCCGGTTTCCCGCCGGCATCGTCGCCCGGCGTCGTCTTCGATGCGTCAGCCGTCATTTCCCAACGACTGCGCCTTGGCGACGCTTCGGCGATTCGTTTTCGACGCTTTGGCGGCACGCGGGCGATGAGAACCCCACCTACAATTCGACCGTCGGTTTCGACCGCACTGCGCCTTCGCCGTTATCCGTCCCGATCCGTCCCGTCGCGTCGCGTCGTCGACGCGCAGTGCGGTCGTCCACGCAGTGCGGGCGGCGGCGTCTTCAACATACCGGTACCTACACTGTTTACACATATACCGGTACATATAATGGTTACTTTTCAAACATGGACACTTAACACGAGGACATCTTCACCCGGCGGGCGGTCGCGTCATAGGCTGACTCGCGCGTTTATACACGCGACGCATCGAGTCGCGATGTCGACGGCGTTGAGCACGCGCGCGCGCGCGATTCGGTTGTACAGGTGCGTGCGTCTCCGTTTTCCTTCGTCGGTCTCGCGCGTGATCGACCGCGCTTCGCCTCGGCGCGTGGACGAAACGCGCGTTTCGTCGGCGAGGCGAGGCGATCGATCGATCCATCCATCCACGCAGGGAAAGCGGTGGATCGGGATCGATGGCGCGGACGAAACGACGCGCGCGCGGGGGGAGGCGCGAGCGCGAACAAGGCGTAAAGGGGGTTTTGTGAATCGCGCGAATGGACGCGATCGGACGCGATGGCACGCGTCGTTCGAGCGACTGACGGTTCGGGATTCGGCGCGTTTCGCGGGTCGCCTAGGTCTACGTTGCGCACGGTTTTGAGCTGGTGCGTGGACAGAAACATTTTCTATGAGGAACGGGATAGAATCAGGCGGTCGTTCGAGGCGAACGCGGGGTTGAAGGACCTCGGGGAGATTGAAAAGGCGGTGAGCGATGGGGAGAAGACGCTGGAGTCGTACGCGCATCCGGATCCGTATACTATTCCTACGATGTACGGCGGGTCGAAATACGCGAGAAATCCAGAGACGCCGGCGGGCGCGGGGATGGTTTTTGATTTCGGTCGGGAGCCGCACACCGTTCCGAAATGAGCGCGCATTGTGGATTGTACAATAAAACGTGTCTATACTAGCTTGAACGAACGAATTCAAACGCAATCCACGAACGACGGAGCGGATTTTTTCACGCGCTCAACGAACGCTCGCGTACGCGGTAAACTTGGGCGATTTAAAGTCGAGTTGTAGACTGCGACCGAGCGCTCTCGCTTGGTCCCGTCGCGGTCCAAAAATCTTAATCTGTCGCACGTGCGTGTCTCGGCCGTTTTGGTGATTCGCGAGCACGGCTACCTGGATAAAGTACGCGCGAAGATACGGCGACACCGTGCCTCGCTCTCGATCGAGACGAATGCGCACCCATCCGTTTGGCTTGAAGAGCTCGACGCATCGCACCTCTTTAAAATCGTGACAAGACGTCCCGGCTCGAATGGAAATCATGGACGGAGTGTAGCTCTCATCCATCTTAAACTCGCACCAAAGCGCAATCTCACACAGTTCCACCTTGTGTTGAAACTGCGCGTTGACCACGTGCGGTTGCGCCCCGTCGCTCTGCCAAAACGTACCCAAATCGTCGTCTCTTAAAAGCTCCACCCCGTTCCCTTGCTTGGCGCTCGCCACGCTCCACACCGCGAGATGTCCAATCTCTCGTTTCTTCTCCCGCCTAAACTCTCTCTCGCTCCCCAAAACCGCATTCAAGTCCTTCGCCGTCGACAAGACGCGTCGGTTACCGCGCGTCGACGCGTCGACGTCGCTCAAATCGCTCCAGTCGCCGCCGACGCCGCCACTCTCGTCATCCTCGTCGCTCAACGTCCTCGAAATCACCGCATCGGCATCCGCGCTCGTCGACGTCCCGGTGGCGTCCCCAGATCCGCTTCGAATCACTTTAATCGTTCCCACTCCGTCCTCTTCCTCCGCTCGGTCCTCCTCCGCCAGGCGTTCCTCTTCGTACGCGTCCTCCGCGTCCTCCTCCTCCGCGGCTTCCTCTTCCTCCGCATCCTCGTCGTCGTCGTCGTCGTCGTCATCCACCAACTCTTCCTCGTCCCCGAAAGCGTCGTCTTCGTCGTCGTCTATGTCGTCGTCGTCGTCGCCGTTGAAAAAATCAAGTCTTCGACTCCCCACCTCGTCGTCGTCACCACCGCCCCTCACCCGTCGCCGCCGTCCCTCGCCTCTCGCGCCCGGCGGAGGTAAACCATCCGCAGCCGCCGTCCTTCGCACCGACGCGACGTACGCCGCGTGCGACGCCTCGTCGTCGTCGTCGTCGTCATCCAACAACCGCATCGCGCCCCGTCGCCCTCTGTCGCGCCGGCGGTTCCGAGAGACCGACATCGGGTGTTTTCAAGCTTCACCCATCGCGGGTCGAACCTCGAAAACGCTCGATCGATGGACGCGCCGGGTTCGCACCGACAGCGCGACCGACCGACCGAGAGACGGACATCGGGTTGTGCGCGAGTGTATACGTAGATGGGGGTAATCGACGATTCGTGATTCGACAAAATAAAGGGAAGAGGGAAAGATACTGTATGTGTTGTGTGTGTAAACAGTGAGTAGAAGGCTGAACGACACGCACGCACGGGCGCGGTCGCGCGCGTCGGGCACACGTCGACGCGCGCGAGGTGTCTCGCGGGTTTCGGTCGCGGGTTTCGGTCGTCGTCGATCGATCGATCGCGCGGTCGTCGACGAGGCGTCGAACGGAACGGGCTCGAGCGACGCGAAATTCAACCCGATTCGTTCCTTCGTGGGTTGGTTTGGAACGCGACGGACGGACGGACGGACGGACGGAGAGCCGACGGCGTTCGTTCGTTCGCTCGTTCGTTCGTTCGTTCGATCGTTTTCGCCCTGGGAGTGCGCCCGAACCGTCGTGTGCGACGACCGCACGAGCGAGCGAGCGATTTGATTGAGCGATTCGATTGCGACTGGCTCTGCTGACTGGAGCGTTGGAAACGACGGCTCGCGTTTCGTTGAAAACATTCGCGACATGCGTCGACGCGGTGTGACATCCGGCGGTGGTGGTCAGAGTGGTGCCTCAGGGATGGCGTCGGCGTTGGCTGGAGCGCGGTTCGGGTCGACGGGCGGTGGCGTCAGCGGCGGCGGCGCGGCGCAGCCGTTGCTCGAGCCGAAATCAATCGCGGGCGAAGACGCCGCGGCGAGACAGCGCGCGGCGGATGTCATCAAACAAGGACGGAGTCGGTGGTTGAAAAACACCGAAGTGTGTGATATTCTGTTGAATTATTCCGTGTATGATTTCGTGTTGAGCCTCGAAGCGCCGTCGAAACCGGGGCCGGGGACGTTGTTTCTCATCGATAGACGCGCCGTTCGTTTTTACCGAAAAGATGGACACAACTGGCAAAAGAAAAAGGATGGGAGGACGGTGCGAGAGACGCACGAAAAACTTAAAGTTGGGATGACGGAGTTGCTTAACTGTTATTACACACACAGCGAGGAAGACCCGAGGTTTCAAAGGCGGTGTTACTGGTTGCTCAATCTCGACGAGGGTGCCGTCTTGGTGCATTATTTGCGCGTCAAGCAAATTCCGGCGAGAAGTTTGTCAGAGAGTCGAGAGAGACCGATCGGGGCGTCGTCGGCGAAAAAAGTTGGGGGCGTGGTGAAAAAGACTGGGTTCACTCCACTAGGTCCGAGCGGGTCCCCTAGAGAAGGTAAGAAGCAACAGCAACAGCGACAACCCGGGGCGAGCGGGAAAGGGTCGTCGACGAGCGGTAGACGCAGAGGTAGTCGAACCAACGACGAGTTGGACCACTTTTTGCGAGGCGGGTACGCGGGTAAGAATTGGGTCTCGGACGAGGTGAACGAGCTTTTGGACCGCGATGAAGAGGACTTGGCGCACATTTTTGAAGCCTCTGGCGTCGGGCTGGAGGACGATCCGTCCATCGAGTACCACGAAGGGATGGATATTTTCCAGAGGTGGAGTCTAGAAGAGGCGCCGTCTTTGTCGCAACTCATGAAGGATTTCCGAGCGCAAGACGACGAGTACGACGATGCTGGATCGATTCGTGATCTGACGCCGTCTGACGATCGACCGACGACGACTTCGTCCGATCAGATGCCGAGAAACCTCAGCCATTCGTTGGAGGAGCTCGAGCGGAAGATTAACGACATTCGGACGAGATGGGTGCATCACGAGAATAACGCCGAACTCGAAGAGATTTCTCAAGAATTGGCTCAGCTGGAGGCAAACACGAACACAGTAGCGAGGCGTCAACACAAGGACGGAAACTGGAACACGGCGACGGCTGAGACTTCGGGTGATCGACGCGACGAATCTGCAAACGTTTCGAGCGAAAACGGCCCCGGACGCGCGGGCGGAGGCGTCGCGACTCGATACATTCCCGCATCCGCGTCGGGAGCCAACATTCTCTGGTCAATCTTAGATTACACACCATCCTGGGATGGGTGCGAAGGCGGCGCAAAGGTGATTATCACTGGTCAGCCCGTGGTTGATTTCGACAGCTCTATGGAGGTTCGCGTGGTTTTCGGAACCAAGGCTGTTCCGGTTGATTTGATCGCGCCGAATGTCTTGCGTTGCACCGCTCCGCCGCATCCAGCTGGAGAGGTTTCCATGTATCTCACAACAACGACAAGTAGCAGGCACCCAATAAGCGAGATTCTTCCGTTTGAGTACCGTTTATCCGGCAAAGATCATCAAAGCAAGTCTCAAGGAGGCATGACGCTCACCGATCCGGCGCTCGCCATGACGGAGAGAGACTTTCAGATTCGTCTCGTACAACTCTTGACAACGATCGGGGTGGATAACGCACACAACGATACGCGGTATTGCGATGATGTCACTAGCAACTCGTTTACATTGCACTCGTCGACGCACATGAACGCATTGAGCGCTCTGCGCGCCGCTGCGAGGTTGAATATTGATCCATACAACGTAGAGGACACCAGCGACGAGGCTCTCACCACTTTGCTTAGCACGATGCTCAAGTCGCGTCTGCGATCAGTTATTGTTCATGAAAATCGGCGTATGAAGGCAAGGTTAGCTCTGCCGTCGGCTGCCGTCGCGGTGTCACAAGTTGAAGAAGTTGCAAAGGCTGGTCTCGTCAAGGATGAGAGTTTGGTTGAGCTCGTCGTCGAAAAGACGCAAGAGACTCAAGGGGCGCTGATGAACGTTGCTCTGGCACCGAGCGCGTATAGAAAGACGGATAGCATTGGTATGACGATGTTCCACTGCTGCGCGGCTCTTGGCATCGATTGGGCCGTCAAAGCAATGTGTGCAACGGGTGTCGACCTCAATCACACAGACTCACGCAAGCGCACCGCGCTGCATTGGGCCGTGGTGAGAGGCAACGAAGTGATTGTGGCGTCACTTTTGAATGCCGGCGCAAAGACACGTTGTGTCGCAGAATGGGATGGTAAGTTCTTTACACCGGCCGAGTTGGCTATATATTGCGGTCACGAAGGCATCGCTGCGTACATTAGTGAAGCGACGTTGTCTGACGCGCTGAACAACATGAACCTACGAAAGCCGTTGCAAACTGGGTTCCAAATCACTCGTAGAACTCTTCCGAGCGATAGCGAAGATTCGGATAACGAAACGTTGAAACCACACGGAACGGTTCGCCGGAATAGCGTACATAGACGCAAGTTGGCGAGGTCTCTGGATGTGCCGGATGAAGTCGACTCTGACACAGAGGCGGTATCCATCGTAAAACGCGCCGAGAGTGCGAGGAAAAAATTACAATCGATGCTACGAAGCCTGAAGCAGAATTCGGATCTCGTCGATGCGCATCTAGGCAAGCGCCGGACGCGTCGTATGGACGCTCAAATGAGTTATTTGAAACAGAACACGCTCGAACCGGCCCACGCCGACCGTGTTGCGCGCGTGAGACGGCCTACGGTACGTGCAAAGCGGCTCGTCGCAAAAATTAGCCCCGAGAACACCACTTCAGATCCATCGAAACCGAAGGGCGATGAAGCGCATACCGATTCCGAGGATGAAGATACCATCCAAAGCAATTACGCTCGGATCGAGAGTGTGATGCAATCAGTCAAGGCGCGTTCTCAGTATCTTCGGTTGCGACGTCTGAACAGCCATCTTCAATCAGAGCTCCAACTGCTTCACGGTGGAGACGGCTTAGACTCGGGCGAGGACAATGCGTAGACACTTAGTCAAGTATACAAGTACACTCAAGAATGTTGTTATTACACTATAAAAACGCTGTTGTAGGAAACCGAGAAAGACCTCGCTAAGGATTGAGAACTTTGCGGCAATTAGGACACGTCGCATGAGTGTGTAGCCACTGCGAGCAACACGCGGGATGGAAATTATGCCCACACTCCAGGCCGAGACTCTCTTCGCCAGCTCCAACCTCTAGCAAACATATCGAACACATGTATGCATCATCTCCTGCAACGCGAACCAAACGTTGAATACTCTCCAATGGTAAACGAGCGTCGCATTCACGCAGCGCCCTATCTACCCCACCATATGCGACAGCCATGCGATGTTCTTTTACGCGCATCGACGTGTACATGTATCTGGAATAGATTGCAGTCGTGCCCTTCGTCGTTTCTCCACCGTAAAAGATCCGCCAAAGAAGCACGTTCATGTTGTTTAGAACCCTGTTCATGCTCGCGTGGCATTCTGAACGAAGATTGTCGAATTCGCTCAAGTATTGAGTTTTTTCCTTCATACTCTGGAAAACGCGTGCTCTGAGCAGACGAGTGTAAAGTCGGAACTTGCAGCTCAAAAGTTCCGCATTGAGCTGCTCGATAAACCACATGTTTCTCCACATGTCCTCCGTCACAGTCAAGGGCTTTTCAATCTCTGGAAACGACATCCACAGCCCGAGCCGGTGCTGCGACTCCTGGCGCAAACGCAGGAGAGTCTCGCAACCTTCGTCATTCTGCAACAATGACTCGGGTTCTATCGATAACGGAGATGCGGTGTCATATTTTGACTTGGCCAAATCGATTAACGGTGTCTCGCGTGCGATTCTGCGTAAGAGATAGCTTGACATGTGTTCACTTTTGATGTTTTCCCTCAGGAATTCAACCGCTTCATATGTCGCCGCGAGCACGTTAGGACTTCTGCTCCACTGTGCAATTAACTTTCTTCGCTCGTACACTCTCAACTCTTGCACTTCGTCATCCGTTTTGATGTGCGTGTCTACGTTTCGCACGTCGAAATCAATAGGAGCGAGCGTAAACGTGTTTTGCGCCGCGTCAGACGGTTCGAAGAAACCTTCGTCCGCCCTGACCAATTGTCCAACCGTTCCCGAGATGACCCCAGTTTGTCCATCTATAATTCCCGTGCAGTAGGTTTCGTTATCGGAAAACGACAAGCCCATTTTCCCTGTCGATCCGTCGTCGTCGAGCGTCAGGTGACAAAGTTGCTCGTCGCCGTGAGCCGTGTGAGAGATAAGAAAAGTCCCCGCCGCCGCGTCAAACCACATCACTTGTAGTGCGTAAGGTGTTTGACCATCGACTTCATTCATGCTCGTTGTACCAGGGATCGCAATCTTCCCTTCCCAGATGCGCCCCGGAATACACAAGTGACGCACGCAAGCAGACGGTTCCTTGTACACGTCGCCGAACGCTCGACGTTTCTCCACGTTCCCGAGCGTCACCAGCTCCATTCTCGAGTATCCCAGCACGAAGCTTGTATCACCCGCGCACGACCCATCCACCCTCCTCGCGTGTCGCTCGGCGTGCTCCCGCACATCAAAGCTCCCGCGTCTCAAGGCGTTTGAGTCGCGTTCGTCAGAGCCTTCTTCTGACTTTGAACGCGTCAACAACGGCCAGCGCGGGACGATACGCGCGCGCTCTTGCGGCGCAAGCGCATACACGCCATCGATGTATCCGTTTCCTATCGGCAAGCGTGCGACGTCGGACGCGGGCGATAAATTTTCGTCGCGTTCAAAGTCACGCTCGTGTAACTCGCGAATCGCGACGAGCAGCTCTTCAAACTTGAGCAAATCGGGCATCTTTGTCTCTCGCGTCAAAAAGTCCAACAACTCGGCGCGGTGACGCGTATTGCCGTCACGCGATGGGCGATCGGACGACGCATCGGAGTCGTCCTCGCTGTCGGTGTTCTCAGGCATTGGCGAGCCGAGTTGTGAAGGAACGAGGTCAACTGTCTTTCGTTGCATAAAATTACATTGTAAACATAGGGAGCGCGCGGCTATAGGAAAACGCGATTACGTATGCTATTCGACTACTTTTTTGCCGCCGAGCACGCGTCGGCGAGCCAATCGAGCCCCTCAAACAGACCCGTGCCGTTGAGAGCGCTCGCTTTGAAGATGGCCCAGGTGCGGTTCTTGATGGAACTCAGGCCGAGTTGTTCGGTGATTTCCGCGTCCGAGAGCGCACCCGGGAGATCCTGCTTGTTGGCGAACACTAGTAAAATCGCGTCCTTAAGCTCGTCCTCCTCCAGCAACGCGTGAAACTCTTCGCGAGACGTGCCGACTCTCTCCACGTCGGAACTGTCCACCACGTAAATGATAGCTTGCGTGTTTGGATAATAACAGCGCCAATAAGGTCTTATCGACGTCTGTCCACCTAAATCCCACACCTGAAACTTGACATTTTTGTGCGTCACCGTCTCCACGTTGAAACCAATCGTCGGAATGGTGCTCACGACGGTGCCAACTTGAAGACGATACAAAATAGTCGTCTTACCGGCATTGTCTAGACCCAACACGAGGATTCGTGCCTCCCTGTCGCCGAAGTACGAAAACAACCGGCTAAAAAACACCCCCATACTTGCGACTCTGCGAGTGAGAAGAATAACGCGCGTTCGTCAGTTTCCTCGTAGAGCGCACAGTCGAGGAAGAAGAGGAGAAAAGTATAAAGCCGCCAACCGCGAGCGAGCGCGTCCCAACGCCGGCGTCTCTCTGTTTCTTCAGTTCAGGTCTCCAATGTTTTATCGACACCACGTATAGTTTACGATCAGGTCTCCAAACAAAGTTTTATCGTCACTAGAAACGCAAACTCACGGCGCAAACGCGCGCGCTCAACGCCCGCCGACCCACGCCCGACGCCTGACACCCCAAGAAAAAAAACAAAACCGTGCGCGCGTCCAAACGGGTTTCCTCGGTTCTCCAAGGTGATGTTATTCCGCAAAGTACATGGACTATTCGGAAGAACGAAAGTATATCATTGACTTCCTCATCGGAAACCCGTCTCGAGCGCGTCAGCGGCGACGAAAGAAAGAATTGAAGAAGAAACAAAACGGAGATTCGATTTCGATTGACCTAAAACGAATGAACGAACTCTCGCTCACGCGCATCGCCCGGACGCCCACGCATCGACGATCTGACGATCGATCGACCCATTCACCGTTTTCCGTCGTCACCGTCGCCGTCGCCGCGACACGCACCTCCTCTGACCTCACCGTCGCCGAACGATCTCAATCAAAATCGTCCTCCAGTTCGCAACGCGTCGCACAGTGAAGATTTTGCAAACCACGACGACGGTCACACTTCACCTCGCGCGCGTCGTCGTCGATCCGATCATCGAACCGACCGCGACGAAACGTCGAAGGATGTCGATACGCGATTTCTTCGCCGCGGCGAACCGACGCGGTGCGCCGCAACGCGACGCGACGGTGGCGACGACGCGCGAGTCGCCAGACGAGAAACTGTTTGAATCATCCGTTTCAAACGTCGAGGCGCGCGACGCGGGAGAGACGGCGGGCGGTGCGCGCGAGACGGATGACTCGGCGGAGGGCGAGGATGATTTCGAGTCGAGCAAAGGCCGGGCGAGGCCGAGCGCGGGGTTGGTGACGTACACGAGGAGGAAAAAGGCGAAGACGAGGGAGACGCTGGGAAAACGAAGAGACGCCGAGGGCGGTTTAAAGTTGAACGGAAAGAAGGACCCGAGCGATGCGAACGCGGGGGCGGAGAAGAAGTCAAAGACAAAGACAACGCAGATGTGTTTAGATTTAGGTCAGGCTAGTCTGAGGCACGTGACGTGCGTTAAATGTGGGTTGGTGTACGCGCAGGGAGATCCCGAAGACGAACGGACGCACGCGCAGTATCACGAAAAGTTCATCGCGAGCGGCGGTGGGGGTGCGTCGATGACGCTTAAACCGGGAGCTGGGCAAAATGTGGTGAACGAGAATGATGATGTTCGTTGTTTGTGTTTTGAAGGGGGTAAGGCCACGCAGGGACACGTCGAGCGCATCGCTAGGGGCATTGAGAAGGAGCTGTCCATGCCAGAGAATTGGATTTTGAACGCCGCGTCGAGCACGCCTAAAACGTTCGTTTGCGTGTCTAAAAAAGGCAATCGCATCGTGGGTGCGCTATTCGCCGAAAAGGTCTCCAAAGCCTTCAGAACGTTGGCTGACGTGAAGAACACGTTGAGCGCTTCCGAGGGTACCGTCGTCACGCATGGGGGCGTGGAGGAACAAGCAGCGTGCGGCGTGCGAGCGATTTGGACGCATCCGTCGACGCGTAGAAAAGGCTACGCGCGCATGATGCTGAACGCTATGCGCGCAAACATGGTTTTGGGTTACATCGTTCCCGTAAAGGAGTGCGCGTTCACGCAGCCAACAGAATCGGGAACCGCTCTGGCTTTGAGTTACTGTGCGGATGAAACATTTTTAGTGTATTGAGATGAGTTGAGATTGACTCGAGTGCCTGTGTAAAATTGTCGTGTAATATAACAAAACGCGTGCGCGTTCGAAACAATGGTGCAATAATTAACGCGCTCTGGTAGCTTGCTTGGAGCCGGTCCAGCCGTCGAGCTTGACCAATTGTTCGGCGTCGAACTTTTCCAATTCAGCCTCGTCGACAGCCTCCATCACCTTTCCACCACCAAACGCCAACTCGCTGTCGCCAATGACACCTTCTGGCTCGCTAACATCAGCTGATTTGAGACCGCTGATGATAGATTGCTGCACCGGCTTTAAACCAGCCGTCGGCTTACCCTTGGCGCGAGCAGCAACAACTTCAGCGGCGAGCTTACCAGCCAACACCGCACCCTCCATAGAACCCAAGAATTTTTGAGACGTGTAGTCGCCCGCCAAGGTGAAGTTCTTAATCGGCGTCTCTTGAGACGGACGGAACTTGTTGCGACCCGGGATAGCGGCGTACACGGAACGCGGCGTCTTCACGACGGCGTGCTTGAGCAGCTTGGCACCGACGCCATCCGGAGACTTTGGTCCGATTTCGAGCGGGAACAATCGTTCGAGCTCCTTCATTGTGGCGTCGACAATTTCTTGGTTACTCTTCGCGATCCAGTTGGTGTTACCACCGGCAAGCGGAGAGCACGGAGCGAAGACGAGTTCGAGCATGGACTTTTCTTCGTCGTAGTACTCCTTGCACGTCGTCGACATGTCGGCGTACACGGAGAGAAGCGGGGATCTAGAGAAGCACAAGTGGTCGACATTCTTGAGCTTGCGGTCAAACCACAAGTGAATGTTAATCACCGGGATACCTTCGAGCTCCTTAAGCTGGGCAAAGTGCGGCATTTGGCCCCATTGCTTCGGCATCATGCGTTTCATGACGTCAACCGGCATGGCGGAGATGTACTCATCAGCCTCGACGATGTCGCCGTTGGCCATCAGCAAGTGCTTCACAGAGCCGTCTTCGTTGAGCACAAACTCCTTGAGGCGTTGTCTCGTCTCAACCTTGCCACCGTTCTTCGTAATAGAGTCAACCATCGGCGCGCACAAGCGGTCCGGTTGGTTACCATCCAAGAAGGCCATCTGCAAACCATCAGTTTCGTTCAAGAAGCGGTTCATCGCCGTCAACACGACGGTCATGGAAAGCTTATCCGGGTCGATGAAATCGAGCGCCTTGGCCATGGAGATGAAAACTTCCTCGTTGATGCGCTCTGGCATACCGTACTTGCGCATGAAATCAAGCACGGAGAGCTCGTCTTGCTCATCGATAAAGTCTTGACCCTTGATGAGCATTGGCAAGAGCGGCGGAGCTGTTTGCAACTTTTCCGGCAAGGTTAACATCTTTTGGTTCAGCAAAATCGCGAGACCAAAGTTCAACGGCGCCGGAATGCCCTTGACGAAATCAAACGTCGTGAATTCACCCGGCAACTCTTGCATGGCAAAGATCATCTTGTGAACCTTCCACTGAAGACGGTCCTCGATGTCGAGCTCGTTGAAGAGGTTCATCATGTTTGGGTACGCTCCGAAGAAGATGTGCAAGCCAGTCTCGATCCAGTCCCCATCCTTATCTTGCCACGCGCTCACCTTACCGCCCAACACGTCTCGTGCCTCGAGCACGATCGGTTCGTGTCCCGCGTCAGACAAATACTTGGCGCACGCCAAGCCGGATAACCCGCCGCCGACGATCGCCACCTTCTTCTTCTCCCCGTCGCCACCCACCTTGAGGTCACTCTTAAACCGACGAGACAGATCCCCAGCGATGCGGTAGTTATCCGTCTTATCAATGTTATCCGGTTTCGGGTAATCCTTGGCGACGACGCGCATCGCCCGGCGGCCGCCGCTCTGCTGTCTCGCTCCTCGCATCGTCAGGTTCGACCGAAGCTCAGCGTTAGCGCCCACGCGCTGGCGCGCGGAGAGCGCTCCCGTCGTTTGCATCGTTGTCGTCCTTCGTCAAACTCGTGCGTTCGCGCGCGTTTCCGTCGACCGTCGGCGCCGTGCGTCGGTCGCGTCGCAGACAGCGGCTTGTTGTGACGTCGACTGTGGATAAGAGGACGGCTTAAGGTGTAGACATTCGGACATTTGGGTGTGACTCCTTCAACCAGTACTATAATTATTTAAACACTATCTACGTTTAAATGTGTGACTCAAAGTAAATGTTTTCGGTTTTGAACACAGACTGGGCGGAACTGGACTGAAGAGCGCGCGCGGCGTCACACGCGAGCGCACGCGAGCGCGCGCGTCTCGCGAAGGTTTCGTTTTCGGCGAGCGTGAAGAAATCCCCCGACAGGACGACCGCGATCGAAGGAGACGCGCGTGGATAGACGGACGTTTGGACTCGTTTTTGAGTTTGGATTACCTTCTGGACCATCTTGTGCAGTCGAAAAGGGAACGCCCGTCGGTCGAAGGAAAATGGTGACGAACACGGCGTTCGTCTTCGTGAAACCGCACGCGGTGACGCCTGAAACGCTCAAGCTCGTGTCGAAGACTCTAGCGGAGAATGGTTTGCGGGTGACGCGCGAAGGAGAGGTGACGGCGGAGGAGATCGACGCGAATCAACTGGTGGATAAACACTACTACGCCATCGCGTCCAAGGCGACGCTGATTGACGCCGAATCGTTGAATGTGCCGGAAGAAAAGTTTCGATCGGCGTATGGGGTGGAGTGGAGAGACGTTGTGGCGAGCGGTAAGGCGATGAACTCGAAGATGGCGTGTGAAAAGTGGAAGCTCAACGCGACGCAGTTGGACAGCGTGTGGCAGCAAGCGAAACAAGACGGTAAAATGGTCAAGCTCGGTGGTGGCTTTTATTGCGCCAAGATTCGTGATTGCTACGTCTTTAACGGATTCTACATGACGATGCGATCCAAGTTTGTCAAGCCGGGAACGTGCATTCACTATTACGTGGTGGAATGGGAGAGCGCGAAGATGTCTTGGGAACACTTTAGAGGAGAACTGTTGGGACCGACGGAACCGTCCAAGGCCCCGGAGGGGTCTCTCAGAGGAATGATTTATAACGATTGGGAAGCCCTCGGTCTTAAGGCTCAGCCGACCACGGGGGAAAACGGAGTTCACGCGAGCGCGAGCCCTTTTGAAGCCTGCGCGGAGCTCAACAACTGGCTCGGTATGCCCTTCGCCAAGACGGCGTTCGGCGCCGTGCTGCTCGACGCCGGTATCATGGAAGAAACCGTCGCCGCTTGGAGTGTGGATCCGCAAGTGACATACGGTGCACCGTCGATGCGTATCACGGGCTCGCTCTTCGATGCGCTCGAAGATACGGATGCGGATTACTGCGCCGCGCTCTGCGAGATGATTGCCGCGGATGGCGCCGGAGCAAAGGATGGGATTCGAGTCATCGCTGCCGGTGTTCTCGGTTTCGCGTTAGGCTTCCTCGCACCGAAGAATAGAAGATAATTTTTAAATGATACTCGCAGATCGCCTCGTCATATCAGCAGTCGCAGCGTCTTTAAAGATCAATCAATCATGATCAAACAACTAAATTACAAACATCATTCTTTTGGCGATCCCAAATCGAAAGACATGACACGCGGGGGTGTAGAATTCCTTACCTGCGGAAACTGCGACGCTTGGTTTCGAGGAAACAAAGACTGGGGGCTGAGACTGTTCGGCGTGAACTGCGCGTGACGAAGAGCGCCGAACCCGTTCGCCGATCCCGGGGAGGGCGACGGCCCGCTGTTCCTGCCGAAAGATGGGGACTCGCCGGCTCTGCCAAACACTGGCTTTGGCTGACGAAGACCGCGAGTGAGTTTTCTCGGACGTGGGTTGAGAGAGCCGACGCCAAAGCTTCGAGCTTGATCGCTCATGCTCGATTTGCTAACATTTTCCATCGCCTCGTCATCGTCGTCCTCTTCGTCATCAGAAGAACTTGAAAGCGCGAGCTCTTCTTCGTCGCTCTCGTCATAGCGGTCGATTTCGCTCCCCGTCCAGAATACGTACGTCTCCTCAAGTTGCAAAAGCGCCGAACTTCTTCGCAAGACGTATGGATCGAAGGGGAAAAACATACGGAGCGGGAATCTATTCCTAGAATTCGCGGCAACCTGAGTGCTGGTAAACTCCATCGAGCCCTTGCGAGCGAGAGGCATGTTTGAGGAGACATCCGTCTCTCTGCCCTCGGCGGTGCGGTCCATATGTTCCTTCAAAAGCATTTCAGTAAAGCCTGTGATATTCGCTGCGACGGCTCTGTGTAGAAATTCTGTGACGACCGACGGGAGACAAGTCAACAGAGGGCGAAGGTGCGAGTAGAGCACCTCGCACAACGGTAGGGAACGCAAAGTCGCCGCCGCCTGCCCACCGCCGTCGCGAAGTATATCCTCCGCTCGATAGCAAAGCACGTACATGGTCGCTTGGCAGGCGCTGTCGAAAACTGCGAGAGTTTGATTCGGCGCTGGAGGCGGCATGCCGAGTTTCGTCTTCTGCACGGCACCACTCAACGCCGCGCTTCCGGGCGTCGTGCGCTGCTTGACGTGGGAACTACACCAATCGACGAGTCTCTTCAGCAATTCACACACAAACACCGGGTCGAGATACTTGGCGCGCGCCAGAAACGATGCAAAGTACGCCGCTGCCGCTAATCTCGTCGACGCTGCTTCGGTGACGTCGGTCAACTTTGTGAAAAGCAATTCAGTCAGCTCGACGCACGTTTGATAATCCTTGGCACACACATGGAACATCAAAAACTGCACAAACTTTGAACGCGGTGCCGGAAGAAGCGTGGCTGAAAACGCTTGCATGAGCGATTCCCTCACAAGCGCGATTTCTCCATGTTCGATGCGTTTGTCAATGTGCGCCAGCGTGAGCTCCATCAACGCGTCCAACGTATCCGCCGCCTCGTCCACATCTAGAGGAGCCACCGTCGCAGGTCTTTGCTCCCACTCGGCTTGAAAATGCTCTTCAATCGTCTTTTCGATATCATCCAGCTCGAATATTGCGTCATCCTCTTCTTCTTCCCGTTTCGCCCCGTGATCAGCGCTCGTTCTGTCTGTTTCCTTCATCACGTCGTCCCACTTGATTTCGACGTCCACTTCGAGCAAATGCGCGACGACAACCTTTAAAAAGTCATCTCGCAACACCGACCCGCTCTCAGTCTCCACCAGCTCGAACGCGGCAGAGATGAACTGAATCTGCACGTCTTTAGGCGCGCTCTTGTGCGGCATCCCCACTCGAAGCGCGGTCGCCGCCGCATTTCTACTCAACGGAACTAGCCTCAAAATGTTCGCTAAACCTCTCGTCAAGTCCTTCGTCACCACCCGCGACGTCGACGTCGCCGCCGCCATCGACGTCGTCGTCGCCGTCTGACCCACCCCACCGCCATCCTTCTCCACGAACCCAACCGGCGCGTTGAACGATTCCACAATCTTCCCGACCACAGTCGCCGCGAACACGCCTCCGTGCGCGCACGTCAACGACGTTCCCAACCTCAACGCGTACTCTCTCAACTCTTTCGCGCACCTCCACACATCCACCCTTAAAAACGCCTTTTCAATCAACTGTTCGTGCGCTCTCTCATCGAACGCCGCCGCGTGACTGCACATCGCCTCCATCAGCGCCCGTCCGTCCGCCGTGACCTCGTCGTTTCGGTACGTCGCCTCGACCGCGTCGAGCAATTCGTAGTACCGTCCTCGATGCGCCGTCGTGCCGCCGCGTTTCGACTCATCCAGGGCGGACCGGACGAAGAGTCGGAGCGCCTTGAGCGCCGTGGTTTCATCCAGCGTCGCCGTCGCTTCGTCGTCGTCGGCGGTCGGATCGTCGTCGACGTCGCCGTCGCCGCCGCCGCTCTGCGAAAAGTCTTCTTCTTCGTCGTCGTCGTCGTCGTCGCGCATCGCTTCGACCGCGGCGTCGCGACGGTTTGTGACGCCGAGCGCTCTCGCGTCAGGTCGCGTCGGTCGTCGCTGTTTTAGCGTCACTGAAAGCGCACACGCGTTTCGTTTTGAGGAAAGATGCTCTTCTTTCTCGCGCGCGCGCGAGCGCTGAAATGGTTACAAGCGTGGCGTACATACCGATACAACAAATCAAACAAATCGGGGAAGGCGTCGGCGGTGGTGAATCACACGGCGACGCGCCACACGGGCTCGTCGCCGAAATCGTCGAATTGACACGAATCGGCGGAACCGAGGGCGTCGGAGGCGCCGGCGCCGAGGAGAGAGAGCTCGGCGATTTCAGAGATGGCGTCGGCGATGGCGCGACGCTCTGACTTTTCTTTTTCGGAAATGTTAAAGCCGTACGGCTCGAGTTCTTCCTCGGGTGGGATCTCGTGGATGGATGATGACGCGCGAGCCCAGGATGGGAGGTGTTCGGCGCCGGCGCCGCGGTAGGCGTCTCGGCGGACGCAGTCTCGTAAGAGTTCGCGCCAGAGCTTGTTTTGCATCAATACCAGGGGATGGCCGACGATGACGTTGAGCGCCATCGCTCTCGAAATGGCGACGTTGAATCGTTTCGGGTTGTTCAGGAATCCAATTTGTGCGTCGAGTCGTTCGAGGGTTTGCGGCCTCGTAACGACCGTAGATATAAAGACGATCCTGTTTTCCTGGCCTTGCCAATCGTCGCAGGTACCGACGCGAACCGCGCCGAGAGAGCGAGCTCTGAGCACGGTACGAATCAAAATGGCTTGTCGGCGATAAGTTGCCATGACGCCCACGTCTGCTTGCGTGAGCGAAGTCTTATCTAAGAGCGCCGTCAGCAAATCGACGAGCTCGGCAGCCTCGATCGGGTTTGTCCAGCTCAACGTGTTTCCCTCTCGACGCTGTTGCCCCTTGACGCCGTAAAACATCATGCGGGCGGGACGGCCGTTACCGGCTCCTTCAGAAAATTCAGCCCAATTGGCTGGAAGGGAAACGTTCTCCTCTGAAGCTCTGGACATGACTTTTCCATCGTAAAAGAGTCTGCTTGGTAATCGAATGATGTCTTCGTGGCTTCGGTAACTCAGCCGCAACTGGGTCCCATTTGTGAGATGGGCGAAATCCATCCACATCTCCAACAGTGACTTGTTAAACCCTTGCTTTGCCGCATCGACGGAATGCACAACCGGTCCGAGCTGCTTGGAATCCCCCGCGAGAATAACGGCGGTGCCGTACCTCGCCATGGAGAGAGTTATAAGAGTCTCGGGCATGAGCGCCTGTGCCGCTTCGTCTATGAAGATGTGCGTCGGGGTCCAGCGCGCGCTCATGGTGTTCAACATCGATGCGCTCGCGCAAGAGGTGACGATCACTCTAGCGCTTTGCAACTCCGCAATCGTCGGGCTCCTGTACACGGAAAACGGTGAAGTCGCTCGCATGTCCTCTTCGATTTCTAAGCAATAAGGTAGAACATCTGGCTTCACAGACTCAACGGTACGTCTAATGTCGTTGACACGCAGGAGTTCCGACGTGGAAAATTTCACTCGCTGTGCGAGGCGCGAGCATAGAATATCTGCGGCGAAAGCTGCGGGAGCCGCGAGCAAAATCTTCGCGTCACTTCGGCGTCGAAGCAATTCGACACACGTTTCAATCACAGTCAATGTCTTACCAGTTCCCGGAGGTCCCCAGATGATGTACGGCGACGACGGGTTCACCGCACCGCAAACATCGATGACCACTTGACGCTGCTCTTCATTTAATATTGAAGACTGCGGCGTAATGTCGTTTTCGCGCCCGCCGCTCCAGTCATGTTCATCGAGCTGACCTCCCGGCAACATTCTCCGCAGTACATCCTTTTTATCCCTCTTTTCGCACAATACTTGAAACAAAGCCGCGTGCATTAATGAGAACACGTGCGTCTGCAGCGTGAAGCGAACGTGCGCACCTAGGCGCTTCGCTGGTGTGTCAGGCGTCGGTGGTCTCAAGCTCACGTAAACGAAAGACTCGCTCGGGTTGACCAGACGGACGACGCAGTACACCGGCAAGGTGTATTGGGGCATTCGCAAAAATACGAAGTCCCCGGGCAAAATCGGCGGTCGATTCTCGGCGAGACCGGGAACGTGCAAGCGGTACAGCCAATGGTCGGGCACGCCGCTCACTGATCTCGAATCATCCACGAGATCGAGCTCGATGTTGAACAAATCGAGATCCTCGATGTTTTTCTGTTGCGCCGCCTGTTCGAGCTGTAGCATCTTTGTCCAACGTTCAAACTCGTTCGATGCGAAATGCCCGTATATTTTTCTCACCTTTTTACATATACCAATCAACTGCACGTGCGTCGGTCCTAGCATGTTGCCTCTCACGTTCAACGTACAGAGTGCAAGGTCGAACAAATCCTTCATCTTTCTCGGAACGTAAGACGGCGCCTCAACGTCCAAAACGTGCGAAATCGTCCCACTCACCATCAACGTCGCCGTCACGCACACCGCCGACACCTCAAACGCCTTCTCCACCTCGCCCCAATCCCCACTCCTCATCGCTTTCCGCACGAGCTCTTCCGGCGCGCACAACACGCACAACCAAGCGGCGTTCACTCCGCGCTCGGCTTGCGCCGCCTCAAACTCCACTCGCATCGCCAACGGCTCCGACACGCATCCCGGTCGCGTTCCTGGAAGCACAGCCATGAATCTATAATCCGCATCCTCGTCTAAATCTCCCGGGACGTCGGATATCGACAGACACGCGCGGGGCGGGGTCAAACGCGCGTGCAATACAACCATCGGTTCTTCGCTCGGGTTGGACGCAAAGACTGAACGCACGTATCGTTTCCCATCCCTCGCCGCGCCCTCGGAGGTTTTATGCACGCCGAAGTCCACGCATCGCGGGTACACCGCGCACCGTTTCGGTCCCGTCGACGGCGACGGCGCGCCGGATCCGCGCGCGATTTCACCGCTCTCTCGTCGCAACGCGTTTTCACACGCAGCCACGAACGGCGTCGACCGCAGGCGTTCTTCGAGAGCATCCGGGAACCGTTCGAGCGCGACGGGTGGACCAAAGTTTTGCATCCACCCTCTCGCCCGCGACACCGGGCGCGTCCGTCGACGGACCGACGGATGGACGGTTGGACGCACGCAGAGCGACGACGTCTGAAGTTGACCGCACAAGACGGCGTCCGATGGTGTCGTCAACATCGATGACGACGGCGGCGGCATCACGCGCGGCGATTCGCTCGTCGTTGGCATCGTCGTCGTCGGCGCGTTCGTCGACGTTTCGACGCCCCATCGTCGAGCGGCAGCGTCGGCGGCGGCAGCGACGGTGCGGTCAACAAAAAAGTGAAAGATGTACGCCTCACGCGCTCGCGTCTGACGCGTCGACGCGCGTCGACGAGGGAGGTGAACACGATGACGACAAACGAGAGGGTCTCGTCGAACCCGCGACGGAACCTGCGGACGCGCGTGACGTGTTACAGTGGGAACAAGTGTTGAATCAAGCGCGCGCGTTGACTTTTACGAGCAGAGGACGCGTGGCGATGGTGTCTGCGCCACTCGCATCGACGATTGAGGACGCGAGAGCGCTCATGGCGCGCACGACGGCGGCGCTGCGATGTGATTTTACCGCAACCGATTTCGAAGGGGCGCGAGACGCGAGATTAGCGGTGCGGGGTGCGATGAAGGGGAGCGTGTTGAGCGGGTATTCGCTCGCCGAGTTGCACTCGACGTGTTCGGCGCAAACGAGATTGGGAAACAAATTGCGCGATGTGGGCGAATCGGCGTTCGGTGAGTTTGAACGCGCATTATGCGCCACACCTGGGGTGCTCGTCGGTGAGATTGAGCGGTGCGTGAGTTTACCCGGTGGGAAGGTTTTGGACGACGCGAGCGAAGCGTTGCGAGCGATTCGCGACGAGCAGAGAAGAGCGAGAGAGGAGCTTCGAACGTTGTTGACGGAGACGAGCCGAGAGATGGCGCGTAAAGGATTTGCCGAGCGCGCACAGGTTGTGACTCGGCTCGGTAGACAGTGTGTGCCGATGAAACTCGGATCGGCAGGGGAGTTGGAAGGGGTGGTGCTCGACGTTTCCGGCACTGGGAGCACGGTTTTCAAAGAGCCGAACACGGCGGTGCCGCTCAATAACGCGTTGGCCACGCTCGCGGCTCGCGAAGAGGCTGAGGAGGAACGAATTCTACAGGAAATTTCAGCAATCGTCGCGGAAAACGGGGAGGTTTTACTGGCGGCGAACGATGCGATGACTGAGCTCGACGTGGCAAACGCGAGAGCGAGACACGCGCGTTGGATCGACGGCGCCGAACCGAAAATCACGAGCGCTGAAGGTGGGATATCAATCAGACAAATGCAACATCCGCTTCTGTTGGAGCGATACTTGTCTGCGTTGCCCAAAGGCGGGACAATCGGCGAAGAGGAAGGGGTCGTCGGCTGGGATGAAGAAGAGGAGATGAAGGATGAAGAGGAGCTTGAGGCAGACGTTGAACGGAACCACGTGGATCGTCGCGACGTCGCGGATATCGTCGTTCCCGTGGATTTCAACATCGACGCGTCCGTCCGCATCGTCGCCATCACCGGTCCGAACACTGGGGGCAAGACTGCGTCGCTCAAAGCGATCGGAATCGCCGCACTCATGGTGCGAGCGGGTTTGTACCTTCCTTGCGAGGAGGGTTGCATCATGCCTTTTTTTCTCGACGTCATTGCAGATTTAGGAGACTCGCAGAGCTTGGAGCTGGATGGAGGTTTATCAACCTTTGGCGCGCATTTGAAAGGATTACAACGCATCTTGGATGCCGCGAACAGTGAAACGTTGGTATTACTCGACGAGCCGGGGAGCGGTACGGATCCGGCGGAGGGAGCTTCGCTCGCCGTCGCCGTGCTCAATAAGCTATCGCGCGAGTCTCGTTTGACGGTCGCCACTTCGCACTACGAAGAGGTGAAAGACGCGGCGTTATTGTCTCCAGTTTCAGAAGTCGCCGCGGTGGAGTTTGACTTGAACACGTTGCGCCCGACGTATCGTCTCATGTGGGGAGAGACTGGCAAAAGTAACGCATTGCACATCGCCTCTGGTCTCGGTTTGTCTCAGGCTATTCTCGAAGAGGCTCGAATCGCGCTCGCAAAGTCTGACGGGTCAGTTGCGTCGGATGAACAAGGCAACTCAGCTCGCGAAAACCGCGCCAAGCTTGCGAGCGCGCTCGATCGAGAGTGCGAGATTCAGCTCGAAAGACGCAGAGTCACGGCGGAGACGCTCGAAGAAACTGTGGAACTGTACGAAGAGATGACGGCAAAAGCGGCGCATTTGTCTTTGCGTCGGCAGATGATGAAAGATGACGCGGAGAGCGTCGCGAAAGCGAAGATTGCAGAGGCGAGGGAGTTGATGTTGGCGTGCGACGACAAGGATGAGCTCGAAGAAGTCGCCGTCAGCAGTTTGCCAAAGGGTTGGATCTTGGACGCGAGCGGCGAGGCGATTCCAGAGGAGACGGATGGCGGCGCTGCGAAATCGTGGATACCCGAGATTGGGTCAAAGGTAATCGTTCGACAGTTGGGCACTGCGGAGGCTGATGTGATCGACACGCACCCGGAGACGAACGAAATAACCGTCAGGCTCGGGCGCATCTCCACGCGCGTGCCAATGAGTTCCGGCGTGAGCAGAGTCGATTCCAGCAAAAAGAGCTGGAAGAAGTAGTCCTAGCATATTATTCATTCATTGTTACACTGATTACTACCGGTACCATAGCAATTCTATACAACACAGGGTCGGTCGCTAAGTCACATCTAGAAGCTCTGCGGTGCGTGAGAAAAGAAATGTGTGTCAGTCGGAGCGCGATATTTTGCTAGAGACGTCTCCAATTTTCATGTGTTCCTCAGTCGTGTTGTCATTAGTGTCTTCACTAGGATGGTCAGCAAAGATTAAGCTATTTTGGACATCATCGGAACTTGCGACGCGCGCATCGCTCGCGAAACTTACCAAAACGACGGAGCGACAGTATTTTCCTCCGCGAACACGCCTTGCTGCATGGCAACCTCGAGCTCTCTAAATTCTAACACGCGCTTCGCAGAAGCGTTTCGCGCGCGATCGACCCACCCATCCTTGTCATCACGCAGGTCAAACGATATTTTAACGTAAAGCTTAATCAACACCCAGACATCGAGCGCCGCGTATCTACGCACGTCATCCGTAAATGGACGAAGCGCCCACAAATCAGACTCATCCTTTGAATACAGCTTCTTGACGCGAACCTTCAAATCCTCAGCCACGGCCGTCTCCGCGGAAGTCAAATGAGAATCCGTCACTTTTGCAATGCCCGGAACTCGCTCGATCATCTTACCGAGCGATCTCCGCGCGGCGATATCCAAGAGCTGCACATCCATGACGTTTCCCAAACGCACGTCAAACTGATGAAACAAAGCGTCCGAGTCCATGCGACAGTCAAACATGAGCTTCAACTGCTCCTTCGACTCGAGTAAATCTAAAAGTCCATTCGAACCCCTCGACCCGAACGCGTCTCGACCCAAATCCTGGACATCAATCAAGAAGATGGCATCCTTTGCCGCGCACTGCACAACCGTCACCGGTCCGGTTCTCGACATCATCACACCTTCGCAATCCACCGCAATCACCGGCGCCGCGCGAAGCGTCTCCAAACACTTGTCCATTTTTTCCGCCGCGTTTGTGCGATCGATAATCACGCACGTTCGATCGAGCTCGTCCAAAATCTCCAGACAAATCGGGTCCGACTGCACGCTCGGTTTGCTCGAGCCTTTTTTTGCCTTCTTCTTCCTCCGTTTCCCACCACCGCCGCCGCCGCTCGTATTCTTCGAGACGCCGCCCTCCGAGACGCCGCCGACATCGATCGCATTCGTTCCTTCCGACGCGTCCGCGACGTCGTCGCGCTTAAATCCAATCAACGTCGCCTCGACGTCGTCGTCCAACGATTCTCCAGCCGCCAAGGCTTTCGCTCGACAAGTCTTACAGCGCGCGCTTTTCGGCCCGCTCGAGCGCTTAAACGCGGCACCGCACGCGATGCACGCCAAACGAGGTTTGTTACCCATGCTCAACGCCGCGAATCGGGCGCGAAGACGATTTCCGCGCGAGGGCAAAGTCGACGCGAAGGATGCGCGAGCTGAGGGAGAACGAAGGCGAACGCCACCTCGTCGAGGCGACGGCGAACGCACCGAACGCGTGAACGACCACGCGGCGACGATCGCTCCTGACGCGTACATACACGATGGAACGAACGACGCCGCGCGACCGATTCGACTTGACGGCACGCGCGCGACGCACTATGTCACTCGCGTCGCGGATTCAGGAGGACGTTTGAGTTCGCACTGCGTCGCTGTCAGCTGGCACCCGTTAAAGGATAGACGACCCTCTCCGACGGACATGTCCGGAAAACACGCGCATCGCGTAGTTATTGATCCATCAACCCGCGAGCGAGTTTCGTTTCTCGGGTATCTATCCGTTCCATCGCTCGTCGGGTTGCACCAGTACACGACGTAGCCGTCTTCGGCTGACTTCGCCGCGCAGTCGGGATACATCTTCCGTCTCTCCCGATCTTTCGCCTTCTCCTCCAACACTGCCGCGACGCCGGTATCAAACCGTTCCTTCATCTCCGTCGGCGCCCCGCTTTCATCGTAAAACGCACCACCCGCGAGTCTTCCGACAAAGGTGTACTTTTCGCGCATAGTATCCGCCCACTGGCGAATCGCCGCCCACTCGTCGTAACTCAACCCCTCCACGTCGTCCACGCACCCTTCGTCCGTAAAGTTCCCCGTCGCGAACGCCCTCGACGCGTCCCTTCCGGTGAAACACATCGCGTACGTCCCGTTCCCAACGTAAAACCGCGACCCGCGGGTGACGTCGTATACTTCGCCCGCGATGCTCAACCACACGCGGCGCCGCGCGCCCAGTCGTAACGTCCACTCTTCGTACGCCGTCCACGTCGATCCACCGACAACATCCAGCGGTCGTCGATCGATGTGCGCTTGTAACGTCTCCAATCGGACGATCCTCCCGTTCGTCGGCGTCCTCGACGAAAGCCACGCGTAGACGCACGACGAGAGCACCGCAACTGTCACCGCCAGCCGCAACGAAATCTTCCCAAGCCCAACGTGTGCCTCCGCATCCTCGTCTCGCGGCGATCCTTTGCGAGTTTTCGATGCAGAGGATTTCTTGGCGTCGTTTCCCATCGCGCTCGGTCGTCCGCGCGCGACGCGTCGGTGCGTGCGGCGAACGCGCACACTCGGGCGCATCTTGTGCCTAATTTATTTTACATTGTCGGCGTTGATGTCTCAACAAACTACACTGTTTACATATACAATGATGATCGAGGGCGGTTGCAAAATTCAAATCGTTGCCGCGACAGACGTTAGAAGAGCGCTCGCGGCGCGTCAGTCATGCTCCGGTTAAAGTCGCGAAGCGTGCTGTGCACGCCCTCGAGCGGGTTATCCCGCGCGTTGGGGCAGTTGAACGTCGATACCCCGCGTGGGGCGACGACGACAACGACTACGAATGATGAAGGTGACGTTCGGGGGACCGAGAGAGGCGGCTTGGTTGACGACGATGATGATGAGTTAGACGACGAGGAGGAGGAGTACGACGAGGAGTACATGTTGGACGGACGAGGACCTCCTCTGAACCGCCGTGGTCGTCGTCCGGGGCAACAGAAGATGAACGGAGCGAATAACAACAACGCGTCAAACGACGCGGGACCGCGTCCGCGCGCGTTTGATTTCAACGGGTGCTCGCAATCGCAAGGCGGCGCGATGGGCGGGTGTTCCGCCGGCCCCGGTGGGTCGTTCGCATCGCAAGAGACATTTGGAGGGCCGGACTTCATAACGCCCGCGGATGCGCAGTTTGACGCGTATGCCGGGTACGATTCGAATGATAAGGAGAATTTCAAAGGCGCGCGCTCGCCGTGCGCGTTGTCGCCGACGAGGAATAAGCGTCCGAGGTTTGGTTTAGAACTGGGCGGGGGTGGCCTCGGACTCGGCAATGGGTCGCAAGGGGAGTTTGGTTACCCAGCGAGTCAACCAGACGCGGGTGGGTACACGCAACCATCACAGTCGCAAGGGGATTTCGGCGGGTTTCGCGTTCCGAGGAATCGAGAACCGCCGGCGTCGCGTTCCGGACGCTCTGCTGGGTTGCCCCGCGCAGCGATGTCGCCACCTTGCGCTCGAAACGCATTTTTACCCGTCGATGATCAACCTGCGGAGACTTCCGCCCACGGGCGTCGTGCCAACTGTACGAGCGCAGCTCAGTTGGCCACAATGTCGAGGTTTCGAGCCGATTTCGTCGATTTAGGTTGCATCGCTCGCGGCGGGTTTTCCAAGGTGCACAAGGTGATTGGCCGTTTGGACGGGTGTCACTACGCGCTCAAGCGTACGGATAAAAAATTGCAAAGCGAACGAGAACGAACGGAAGCGTTGCGCGAAGTGCAAGTCATGGCGAGCCTCACGGGGTGCCCAGAAATTGTGCGATACCACAGCGCTTGGTGGGAAAACGATCACTTGTACATTCAAATGGAGCTCGGTAGCTCGGTCGCATCTAAAATGGTTGACGCGGCGTCGGGTCAACGCATGGACGACGCGACGCTGGTTCGACTGGTGCGTGACGTCTCCGCGGCGCTCACGTACGCCCACGCGCGCGGAATCGCGCACATGGACATTAAACCGGATAATATTTTCACATTCAAGGATGGCTTCAAGCTCGGTGATTGGGGTCGAGTCGCACAAATTGGAGGCGGCGACGCCGCGCGAGATTGGGCCGTGGACGAGGGCGACGCCCGCTACCTGCCGTCTGAGCTCCTCAACGATGATTTCACCGCTCTCGACCGCGCTGACGTCTTCTCCCTCGGCGCCACGCTCTACGAGCTCGCCCTCGGTACCGCCCTTCCATCTCACGGCGCCGAATACCAAGATTTACGCCAAGGTCAAATCCCTCGAGCTCATCTCAGCGATGCCGTTTACGCCCTGGTTGTCGACGCCATGGCTCCCAAGCCCGGTTTGCGTCCATCCGCCGCTCAAATTTTCGCTCGGTGTCCGGCGTCGTGCTGAGCGCGCCGAGAAAGAGAACTAGAACGAGACGAATGAAGCTATCTCTTCGTTTTCATGTTGTACACGCACTTGTTATACGCACACATTCACTGATTTAGTCTACACAACCACAAAGCATCCATCCATCTGTCCATCTTTGATGACAGTTAAAAATGCACCCTTTGGACCAAGAGGCCCCTTCTGTAATCCACATTAACATCGATCGCGTGGGTCCCTTCGACGCGCGACACACGCCGACGCTAGAAGCAATCGAGCCGGGAAAACCGACCGAACAGCGCGGAGGTAACACGCAGAGCGAACGCACGAGCGAGACGCACGCGACGTACGACAATAAGGATTTTTTTTGTGTGATTTTTTGATTAAAAGAAACAAGATGAGCCATTTGATGACGTTGATGCTTCGACGTAGCAATAAAGCGCTCGCGCGAGCGTTGCAAACGTCATCGCCGACGGCGACGGCGATGATGGCGCAACACGCGCGACGTGAAATGCCGCGGATCGGGGCGGTGATCGCGGCGCGAACGTACGCGGACGTGTCGAGCCTGAAGCGAACGCCGTTGTACGACTTGCACGTGGCGCGCGGGGGCAAGATGGTTGATTTTGCGGGATACGCGTTGCCGATTCAGTACACGGATTCCATCATGGAGGCGACGCAACACTGCCGAACGAACGCTTCGTTGTTTGACGTGAGTCACATGTTGGGAAGCTCTATTCGGGGCAAGGACGCGACGGCTTTTTTGGAGTCTCTCGTCGTCGCGGACCTCAAGGGGTTGAAGGATGGAACGGGCACGCTGAGCGTCATGACGAACGAAAAAGGTGGCATCATCGATGATACTGTCATCACCAAGGTGAACTCTGAAGACTATTACGTCGTGCTCAACGCGGGATGCGCTGAAAAGGATCAAGCGCACATCAACAAGCACTTGGCCGCGGCCAAGGCAAAGGGTATGGATGTCGAATTCATCGTCCACTCGGATCGCTCCCTGTTGGCGTTCCAAGGACCGAAGACGATGGAGGTGTTGCAACGCCTCACGGATTTCGACCTGAGCAAGCTCTACTTTGGCATGTTCACGTCCATGAAGGTGAACGGGGGTGACGTGTGGGTGACTCGCACCGGTTACACGGGCGAGGATGGCTTTGAAATTTCTGTGCCGAACGCCAACGCCGTCGCGCTCGCCGAGAAGCTCGAATCCTTCCCGGAGGTGCGCATGGCGGCCCTCGGTCCGCGTGATTCCCTTCGTCTCGAGGCTGGTCTCTGCCTGTACGGCAATGATTTGAACGAGGACATCACCCCGCCCGAAGCCGGTCTCACGTGGACCATCGGAAAGGCTCGTCGCGACAAGTGCGACTTTACTGGCGGCGAAGTCATCAAGAAGCAACTCGCTGATGGCGTGCCAAGGCGCCGCATCGGCCTCACGTTCCTCGCCAAGGGTGCCCCGGCTCGCCAACACTCGAAGATTTTGGACACGGCGGGCAACACCATCGGCGAAGTCACCTCTGGCGGTTTCTCCCCAGTGCTCCAAAAGAACATCGCCATGGGTTATGTCGACAAGGCTTTCGCCAAGGCGGGCACCGAACTCGTCGTCGAGACTCGCGGCAAGACGACTCCGGCTGTCGCGACCAAGATGCCGTTCGTCAACACCACTTACTACAAGCCGAGCTAAATCGAACAAGCACCTCGGCGGCGGCGCGCAATTCAATTCTATAGCGATGTTGTAACGAAGTCTTTTACGTATTCCTTGCTCGCTTTCGCTTGCTCACATCCATCTACTCCGAACACCACTACATTCTACTACATTGGCTACGACTATCGCTAACGTCGAACAACCGTGGGACTCAACGAACCATCCAAAACCGCGAGTCTCGTCCGTTTTGACGGTTCACGAATCATAAAGTTTCAGATTTCCATGAATTTCCCGCCAAACGCGTTGTTTGGTTTCGTTGCCGATCGGCGCGACGGCAGAGAGCCGCGCATGCTCGGACGATCGACGAGATCGATCGCACGCGTCGTCGCCGGACACGCCGTCAGTTTTGAACACCGAACCGCGCCGGGGAAAATAACGACGACGATGATGTCGGCGCCGATGACGACGACGACGACGCAAGTGGCGATGATGCAGAAGATCTTTGGAAGAAGAAACGTGTCGAGCCGTGGTGGGAAGATGGCTCGCGCGGCGCGCGCGACGAGTCGGTCGGATGACGCGAAGGAAATGAAAGGGGATGGGTCCGCGGCGGCAAAGGTACGTATGGGTGGAAGCGACGATAGATCGAGCAATCGTCTGGCGCGCGACTTGTTTTGAATTGGTTCGGACGCATTTCGTTTGAAACGTTGTTGGATTAATCCGAACCGTGCGAGATTTCACGGGACGCGACGGTCGGGTTGAAGTGCGCGCGGTGAGTATTTGATCGACTGAGTGACTGACTGTGTTCTTCTTGGGGTGGCTTTTTTTCGCGCGCACAGAAAAAAGCGCTCGACCGCGTTCTCGACGAGATCGACGCCAACTTTGGCAAGGGCTCAATCATGCGCTTGGGCACAGCTGGTCAAGCCAAGGTGGCGACGTTTCCGTCCGGTGCGATGACGCTCGACCTCGCGCTCGGTGGAGGTTTGCCGCGTGGACGCATCGTCGAGGTGTACGGCCCGGAATCTTCCGGTAAGACAACCTTGGCGCTTCACGCCATGGCTGAGATGCAAAAGCTCGGCGGCACCGTCGCACTCATCGACGCAGAACATGCGTTCGATCCGGAATACAGCGCCCGACTCGGGCTCAACGTGGACGATCTCATCGTGTGTCAACCGGAAACGGGTGAAATGGCGCTCGAGGTTGTCGATACCCTCGTTCGCTCTTCCGCCGTGGATTTGATTTGCGTCGACTCCGTCGCCGCTCTCGTTCCGCGCAGCGAAATCGAAGGCGAAATCGGCATGGTGCAAGTCGGCGCCCACGCTCGTCTCATGTCCCAAGCGCTCCGTAAGATTAACGTCAACACCGCCAAGGCAAACACTACAATCATCTTCCTCAACCAGCTTCGTTCCAAGGTTGGCGTCATTTACGGCAACCCGGAAATCACCACTGGCGGTAACGCGCTCAAGTACTACTCGAGCGTCCGTCTCGACATTCGTCGCAAGGAAGTCATCAAGGGCAAAGCGGGTGCGGATGACGAGGGTGTTCGCGTCAAGGTGAAGGTTGCGAAGAACAAGGTTGCGCCGCCGTACAAGGTGGCTGAGTTTGACATGATGTTTGGCCGCGGCATCTCCAAGGATGGATGCATGTTGGACGCGGGCGAAAACGTCGGAACCATCGAGCGCAAGGGTGCATACTATTACTTCAACGGCGAAAAGCTCGGTCAAGGTCGCGAGAAGGCGATCGCATTCATGGACGAAAACCCGGAAACCAAGGCTGCGATTGAAGTCGACGTGCGCAAGAGACTCGCGGAACGCCTCGCGATCGCGCAGGGCGCCGCTGCCGGCGTTCAAGGCTCGTCTATGGATGAGGGTGATGAAATCGCGGATGACGACGCTTTCTTCGGCGATGAAGAGGAATTGGAGTCGGCCGCGCGCTAGATTCGCGTGCCCTGATGTCGTTGTTTTCTGAGGATTCTCTAGAGTTTGTGTAAAATTTACGAAACGATACCACACCAACACTACCGTACCATTGACAACTACTAATACCGTTCAAATCGCTCGGTGGCGGCGCCTTCGTCGAAAATGTTGTCGCCGAGCATGACGCGAGACGCGAGCGCCTTGTCTGCGCGTTTTTTCCTCCGTTCGTCAAAGGTGGACCATCCGTCGAGCCCGCGCAAAGCTTCGATTCGCGCCGGATTTCCGCGCAACCCGAGCTCACACAACGACGTTGCCTCGCGCAAGACGATGGACGGTACCCCTGTCGCGTCGATGGCGTTATCTGAAAGGTTGAGCACTTGAAGCATTTTCAACTCGGAGAACGATTCCGGGATGGCGCGAATCGTTTTATTACCGCTCGCGTCCAAGAGCTCCAACTCTGAGTTGCGCCGCAAATCGCGCGGCAACGCGGATAGGCGGTTGTTCGCGAGCGACAAGTGACGCAGACCCTTCATCCAGGAGAAGAATCCTTCCGGAATGACTTCAATCGCGTTTCTTGCGAGCGTGAGCGTCTGAATCGACTCGTTTATCACCACACAAAGAGTATCCGTAGTTGTCGGCAAACCAGTCAACGCGTTTCCGCTCAAATCGACGCGCGAGAGCGATTTCAGCGACGCCAACGCGGCCCAAGGGACGGCATCCACGTCGCGTAGCGCGTTATCCCGCATCACCAATCGCGTCAACCCCGAGAGTGTGGCGATTTGCTTCGCCGGTAAACGTTCAATAACGTTAAACGCGCAATCGAGCACTCGTATGCGAGGACGGAAATCGGCCGAGTCTTCAAAGAGGACGCTCGGCACCGCGTCCAAACCTTCGTTTCGCGCACCGACGATCCCAGTCGCCTTCCAAGATTCTATGCGCCGCTGTTTCGCCGACGACGCTGACGCCGACGCCGACGCCGTCAAAGCCTCGCTCCGTTTCGCCTCTTTGGCCAGTCTCGCCGCTCGAAGCGCCTCGACGCCTCGACTCGACCCCCCGCCCGTCATCGTCGTCCGCTTCGTCGCGCACACCGCGTCCGAAGACGCCGACACCAAGAGCATCAACCGCAAACTGCCCTTCTTGTTCTTCGCGGCGTCGATTCGACCGACGTCGTCTCCTTTAAACTTGATCCCGCCCGGTCCCAAAAACGTCAGCGCCGACGCCGGCAGACTCCTCGTCGCGTCCTCACACGCCTCTCGAGTCACCCGCGTCACCCCCTCCATCGTCAACGCATCCATCGCCATTCGCGTCTTCACCCGCGTCTTCCCACCGTGTCGAACCTCCACCTCCACGTCGTCCGCGCCGTTTGCGTCGTCGCTCATGTCGACTCTTCCAACCGTTTTCGCGACCTCTTCATGAACTCCACGCACGGTTCGCACGTCACCCGCGTCGACGGATCCCGCCCTTCGCCCGCGAGCGCGACGTCCCCGCACTCGCACGCGGGCCCGCACTCGCACTCCTCGTACCCGCACGCCGCGTTCACGCACGGTTCGATCGACCGCGCCGTCGCGAACGCCTTCTTTCGCTCCTGCAGAGGTGTCGTCGTCATTGAGTGACGCGTCGCGAGAGATCGATCGTTCGTTCGATGGGTGCCGGTGCGAGCACGTTAAACGCGGAAGACGTCGCGAAGACGGCGTCGACGCCGACGGCGTACGATTTACCTCTCGGGGACGTCGACGAGGTGCGGGTTTCGCGAGGGCGACGACGAAGACGACGACGATGAGGATGTTGATGGGTTTCTTTGCTGACTCGTCAATCAATCGAAATCAATCGATCGATCGATCCGGAACGACTGACGAATGAGACCGACACCGGCGCGCGAACGAACGAACGAACGAACGAACAGACGAACCCGTTGGTGTACTTTGACATGCAACTCGGCCGAGGATCGTCCGGGACGAAACTCGGACGAATCGTGATGGAACTGAAAGCCGACGCCGCGCCGAAGACGGCGGAAAACTTTAAGCAACTCTGCCTCGCCCCCGAAGGCGAGGGGTACCGAAACTCTCGCTTCCACCGCGTCATCCCGTCATTTATGTGTCAAGGCGGGGATTTCACCGCGGATAACGGAACCGGCGGGCGATCCATCTACGGCAGGACGTTTCCGGATGAAAACTTTACGCTTCCGCACGCCGGTCCGGGCGTCTTGTCCATGGCCAACGCCGGGCCGAACACGAACGGGTCTCAGTTTTTCATCTGCACCGTCGCGACGCCGTTCCTCAACGGGAAGCACACCGTTTTCGGCCAAGTCGTCGAGGGCATGTCCGTCGTCAAGGCGATCGAATCCGTCGGCAGCCGCGGCGGCGAAACCGCCGCCGACGTAATCGTCGGCGACTGCGGCGTCGTCCGCGCGTCGTCGTCCTCGGGAGTCTTCTCGGCCAAGACGACGACCAAACCGTCGTCCAGGAACGCCGCCGCCGCCGTCGCCGCCGCCCGTCGCCGCGCGTCCACCCTAGCCTTCCGTCGTTCCGTCGTCGGTTTCGCCCGTCGCTGCGTCGTCTTATAACTAACTAACTGCACACATACCACACAAAGTATAGCATAAAAATACGTAATAAAACGCCCAACGGGCATAATTATTCATTTCATTAACGGGTAACGGGCTAAACGGACGACACACAGAGACCTCTGTATTGTACACTTCTTTATACGATCAAAACGTACGCACTGTGGTGACTTTTAAGCCCATGAATGCGATGATAAAACCGACCCTTCGGGCGCGACCCGAACCGTTCGCGCCGCGTCGACACACCATGCCGCGCGCCGCGTCGCCTTCGCTGCCGACGCCTGACCCGACGGACGGACGACGGACGGCGGTACCGGTACCGGCGACGGAAACGAAAACGACGCATCTCGCGGACGACGCGGCGACGCGGGCGATGATGGCGAGCGCGATGCGCTCGGTCGCGGTCGCGGCTGCGAGACATCGACGACGCGTCGTGCGGGAAGAGCGCGCGACGACGACGACGGTACCGACGACGTTCGGACGAAACGCGTCGACGCGGATGCGGAGCGATGGCGGACGAACCGGGACGGGAGGGACGACGACGACGACGACGACGGCGGCGGTGTGCGCGGCGGCGGAGGATACGTTTCGGGCGTTGTGTTTGGGGAGGAGGCGAATCGGGAGCGCGGGCTCGGGCGGGGAGCCGGCGACGGTGGCTCGGGCGTGGAGGAAGAATAGGAACGGGCGGTACGAGGAGACGGATGACGACGACGAAGAAGAGGAGGACGGAGAAGGGGCGGGCGGTGCACACGGTGACGACGACGGCGACGCGGATGGGAGGAAGAAGAAGCCTCCGGCGTCGCGTCTGACGAACAACGAGGAACTTTGGGACGGGAAGACGTCGACGTCTTGGGGCGAAACCGGCACCGGCGCGGTAGAGCGCGCGGTGACGACCCGAAAGGGCCGGAAAGATTATTGGCACGAAATAGTTCCCGCGTGTGAAGACGGTGGGACGTTGGAGATGTGCACGTTTAACGTCGGGGACGACATGGACGGCGGAGGGACGTCGCCGCCTCGGCCGCTCGTCGTGTGGGCGCACGGAATGCGGGGAGATTTATCCAACGACGACGCCGAGGGGCTTTGGAACTTTTGGGCGCGGGAGGATTTGGGTCCGTGCGGGGTGGTGCGATACAACGCGAGAGGGTACGGGAAATCGAGCGACGTATTGCGGACGAGACAGGCGAGATGGGAAAATCGAGCGAGCGACATGATCGAGGTGGTGCGTCGCGTTCGCGGCGGAGACGGCGGGGACTTTGTCCTTTCGGGCGCCTCGCTCGGCGCCGCGACGTCCATCTGGGCCACGGTGTTGTGTCACGAAAACGGGTTGGACCTTCCGAAAGCCGTCGTCGTCGTCACGCCGCCGACGTTTTACGAAGAGCGCGAGTCGCGCAAGAAGAAGCTCAAGGAAAAAGTGCTCAAGGGCGGGGCGACGGAAAACTCGACCGCGCCGCGGCGCATCTTCCAGGCGGCGCGAGATTTACCGGTGACGCCCGCGCCCCCGCCTCTGGCCAATCCCAACGATTCTTGCGCCGTCGAAGTTTTGATTGGAAGCGCTCAGAGCAACTTGCCCGAACACGGGCGAGTTCGCGCGGCGTTTGCCGACGTACCGGTGCTCTGTTTAGCCTGGGATTGCGGCGACGGCACGCACCCCGTATCGAGCGCGATGACGATTAAAGATCTCATCCCGCACGCCGAACTCGTCGTCGCGAGTTCGAGCGAGGATTACGACATCGTGAAACACGTGCGAGAGCACTGGAGCCCAGCCATCGGGGAATTTATTCAACGAGAAGTAGTAGAAAAACTTGGAGTATAAAATTACTACCGGGTACTTAGTACCGCGTACCGGCCGGTACCTACTCTACTAATCACTAATCTACCGTCTCCACGGCGCCGTATCGAGCGCGTCGGCGAACGCCTCCGTTTTGACGCGTTTTTCGCACACGTAGAGCGCCTTGATGATGACGCGTTTGCCAAACGTGGACGGCACAACGCGATGACGTTCGGTTCCCCCGGCGCGAAAAATCAACGCCGAACCCGGCGCCGTCCACGTTTTTCGCGTCGTCGTCGTCGTCGTCTCCCACTCCGTCTCGCTATCGCTATCGTTATCTATCGTGAACACGCACTCCCACTGCGGCGGGTCGTACAGCACCGGATCGACGTGCCAGTCCATCTCGCTTCCGACGTCGCACACGCGAAGCTCCGCGGGAAAGTCCCCCGCGACGAGCGTCGGCTCACCCGTGATTTCGCGAAGTTTCCGCAGCGTTCGCGGCGACGACACGACGTCCCGATACGAAGGACCGGTCGGCGACAGGCTCGCGCACCGTCGGTTTTTCGCCAGCGATGCCTTCTCAGAGGAGAGTCGCCCGGCGTGCGTCAAGCGAAGCGTCTCCTCGCGAACGACGCCGAGGTCGGTCGCGTCGAGGACGTTTTCGACGTACCGCGCAGGGTCGTTAAGGTGTCCGTCGTCACGTGACGAACTCGCACGAGCCGGTGAGGAGCGCCGGTGAGGAGTCGTCGTTTTCGCCAGCCTCGGCGGCGCGAACGTCGTTTTGAGCGTCGTCATGCGGCGTGTCGCTCTGCTGATTTAGGGACGACGACGACGCGTCGCTCTGTGTGGGGCGACTGATTGATCGATCGATCGATTTGGCAGTAGTGGTACGGTAGTATTCGATACAAGAAAGGGAAC
>Ga0181588_10000047_pt1 | contig 90346 bp, 83 predicted proteins | sample 071ome_26_FD_148607 | JGI IMG/M metagenome (GOLD analysis project Ga0181588, IMG submission 148607) | Coastal salt marsh microbial communities from the Groves Creek Marsh, Skidaway Island, Georgia - 071409BT metaG (spades assembly) | ecosystem: Environmental > Aquatic > Marine > Intertidal zone...
AACGGTGCGGCTCTTGCCCACCGGCAAGGCCGAGGTCGTGTCGGGCTCAACGCCACACGGCCAGGGCCACGAAACGACCTGGTCGCAGATCGTGGGCGACAAGCTCGGCATCCCGCCCGAGGACGTCACCGTGTTGCACTCCGACACGGCGATCAGCCCGCTCGGACTCGACACGTACGGCTCGCGCTCGCTGGCCGTAGGAGGGGTCGCGATCGCAGCTGCGTGCGACAAGGTCGTCGAGAAAGCCAAACAGATTGCCGCCCACTCGATGGAGGCGTCAGCCGACGATCTCGAGTTCGACGGCGGCATGTTCAGCGTGTCCGGTTCGCCCGACAAGCAGATGGCGATCCAAGAGATCGCGTTCGGTGCCTTCACCGCACACGATCTGCCTGACGGCATGGAGCCAAACCTCCAAGAGCAAGTCACGTTCGATCCGCCCAACTTCGTCTTCCCCTTCGGCACGCACGTGTGCACCGTCGAAATCGACGAGGAGACAGGCAATGTCGAGCTGCTCAGCTATGTGGCTGTCGATGACTGTGGCAACCAGATCAATCCAATGATTGTGGAGGGTCAGCTGCACGGCGGCATCGTGCAGGGAGTGGCGCAGGCCCTGTGGGAGGAAGCCTGTTACGACGAGGACGGCAACCTCACCAACCCGTCGCTGATGGACTACCTCGTGCCCTCGCCAACCGAGGTGCCGAGCATGGTCACCGACTACACCGTCACCCCGAGTACCAGCAATCCGCTGGGGGTGAAGGGCGCCGGTGAGGCGGGCACGATCAGCTCGGCTGCAGCGGTAATGAACGCGGTGGTCGATGCGCTCAGCCCCTACGGCGTGAAAGACATGGACATGCCGGCGACCCCGCAGCGGGTCTGGCGAACTATTCACGAAGCGAAGAACGGAGGTGCGGCGTGATCCCCGCAGCATTCGACTACATGGTCGCTGACTCCGCTGACGCAGCAATCGCTGCGCTCGGTGAGCACGGCGACGAAGCCAAGCTGCTGGCCGGCGGTCACAGCCTGATCCCGCTCATGCGGTTCCGACTGGCCGTCCCGGCGATGCTGGTCGACATCGGTCGTCTCGACGACCTGTCGTACATCACCGATGCTGGCGACCACATCGCCATCGGTGCCATGACCAAACACCGAGTCCTCGAGACGAGTGAATTGCTGGCTACCGAGGCGCCGCTGCTTCGAGCCGTCGCCGCTCACGTCGGCGACCCTCAGGTGCGGCATCGCGGCACGCTCGGTGGTTCGCTTGCGCACGGCGACCCAGCCTCGGATCTCCCGGCGGCCTTGCTCGCCCACGGGGGTTCGCTGCTGATCAAGGGCCCAAGCGGCGAACGCGAGGTTGCGGCGACCGACTTCTTCACCGGTTTCCTCGAGACGGCACTCAACGATGACGAGATGGTCACCGAAGTGCGGGTCCCGAAGGCGGCAGGTGTCGGCTGGAGCTACCAGAAGTTCAACCGGCGGGCGCAAGACTGGGCGATCGTTGGCGCAGCCGTGATGCTCGGGGAGGATCCGAAGGTTGCGCTGGTCAATATGGGTTCGGCCCCGATGCGTCACGCCGGGGTCGAATCGGCCCTCGCCGGTGGTGGCGGTGCTGATGCGGCATCGGTCGCCGGCGATGACGTCGATCCGCCCGAGGACCTCAACGCCGACGCCGAGTACCGCAAGCATCTTGCTCGCGTGCTCGTCGGACGGGGAATCACCGAAGCGCTCGCCTGACTCGGCGAACGCTGCGCAGCTGCTGCCTCGGGCCGTTGGCCCGGGGCAGCGTCGCGTCAGGGGGCCAGTGGCCGGCCGAACGGTAACTCGCCCTGCCACTGCAAAAGGAAGTCTTCGGCGTGGTAGCAGGCGGCGAGCAGGAGCCCGTCGTCATGGCCTCGGTGCTCGTCGCACAGGTCGCCGACGTCTTCACGCACACCGGCGAGGATCTCGTCATCGGAACGGTTGAGGTCGCCCCACGCCGCAAGGGTGGAGCCGGCCAGCGACACGAAGTCGGCTGTTGCCGCAACGCCCGCTCTCCGCAACACCGCGAGGCCTCGTGCCGTCAGATGCAGGCGGCCAGCGGCGACCACAGCGGCGCAGCCGGAAAGCTGCTCGGCGACAACATGGTCGACGATGCCAGTCTTGGAGCCGGCAAACACGACGTCAGCGCCAGAACCAAAGACGGCCTTCGGGTGGCCGACCTCGCCGAACGCATTCACACAATCAGCGCCATGGGTGGCGACGGCTTCACTGAGGTCCGCGACCGCAAACCCGTCGGGGTTGGTGACCGTACCGGTCGCCGTCGAGATGGCAGTGACTCGTGCCCCCCGACCGGTGACGCCGTCGGCGATCCACGCCCCGATGCCTTCGAAGCCGTCGATGGCGACCGTCTTGCCGTCGAGACCGACTGCGTGGTCGGCCGACACTGCGGCAGAGAGCCCGTCGCAACGGTCGGCGAATTCGCCAAGACGGGCGGTGTCGCGCGGATCGTCGCCCCGCAGACCGTCAAGGTCGTTGGCGCCGACCCCCTTGGCCGCATCGGGCAGATAGGTCCCGTCGGTGACGAGGGCGCCCATCTCCTCGATGAACGCAGTGATCGCCTCGGCCCGCTGGTCGGGAGGAGCGGAGATGCCGGCCGACGCGCCCCCGCGCTGCATGCCGAGCGCAGCGTACGTGTAGGTCTGCGAGCGAGCGAGATCCTTTGCCCCGCCCTGCAAGATCTTCTTGGCCCAGCGGACCGGCCCGGACGACGCCTCGGCGCCGTCGAGATCGATGGCGATGAACGCCTCGGTGGTCTGGAACTTGTGGATCCGCATCGGAGCGGACTTTACCGCTCGATCAGTCTTCGATCTCGATCGCGAACTCGGGGCAGTTATCCGCAGCAAGGCGGGCCTTCTCCTCGAGTTCGGGCGGAACCTCACCGTCAACGAGAAGGATGGCGTAGCCCTCGTCGTCGGTATCGAACAGCTCCGGGGCCAGCATGTAGCACCGGTTGTGGCCCTGGCAGGCTTCGCGGTCGTACTTGATCTTCACGTCGAGAACCTTACGTCAGGAAGCGGAGGGGGAGCTGGCGGGGGCCGCGCACCTGGCCCGTCGACCAGGTGACGGTGTCCGGGTCGGCGAGCTCGAAGTCGGGGAAGACGGCCATCCATTCCTCGAGTGCGACGCGCAACTCCATGCGAGCCAGGTTCGAGCCGATGCAGCGATGGATCCCGAGGCCGAACGCCGTGTGGCGGTTGCGTTGGCGGTCCATCACGAACTCATCGGCCTGCTCGAACACCTCGGGGTCGCGGTTGGCGGCCGGGAACGGGAGCAGTGACCACTCGCCGGCTTTCATCGGGCAGCCCTCGAACTCGATGTCCTTGGCGATCAGGCGGGCCATGGTGACCGGCGCGTAGAACCGCAGGAACTCCTCGATGGCGAACGGCTGAACATCGGGATCCTCGATCCAGCGCGTCCGGTCGTCGGGGTGTTGGGCCAGGTGCCACATCGATGCGCCAATCGCCGACCACGTCGTGTCGATGCCGGCGATGATCAACAGGGCGATCGTGCCGCGCACGTGCTCGTCGAGCAGCGGCATGCCCTCGATATCGGCCTGGCAAAGGTACGACATCAGGTCGTCGCCGAGGTTCTGGCGGCGTTCGGCAATCTTCGTATCGAGGTAGAAGTCCATCGTCTCCTCGTACGGGATCTCCTCGTCGCCAAAGGCCCCCTGCTCCATGATGTTGTGAATGAAGCGACGGAACTCGTCGCCATCGGCGCGGGGGAGGTCGAGCATGTCGGCCATCACCATCACGGGGATGTGCTGGCTGTAGCTCTGGGCGGCGTCGACGATCGATTCGCCGGCCGCAAGGCGCTGCTTGATGTCGGCGATCAAGGAGCGGCAGGTCTCCCGGGCGACCGGCTCCCAGGACTCCATAGCTTTCGGCGAGAAGAACTTCAGGAGGATGCTGCGGGCGATCTGGTGGAATGGTGGGTCGCTGGTGATCGGTGGGGCGTACCCCATCGGTGCAGGGATGTCGGGACGGAACTCGGTGACGACCACGCCCTGGCTCGAGAAGTGCTCGGGGTCCTTACTGATCGCAGCGATGTCCTCGTGGCGGGTCGGGAGCCAGGTGCCGCCGTACCGGTCGCTGTGGGCGATCGGGCAGCCGCTCGTGCGGACCTGCTCCCAGATCTCCGGTGCGGCTGCGGCGTAGTCGGGGTGCTGGTGGTCGAAGTCCGTCAGCCAGTTGGCGACCGGTGGGCGGCCGTGCTCGTGCGCGGTGGGGGACTCATGGAGATCGGTCACGTCGCTCCTGTCGGTGGCTTACGCCGTAAGTAAAGCAGAGTCGGGTAGTGAACGGAAGGCGCGCTGGGGTGACCGGTGCATCCTCAACCAGGCTGAGGCGTCGGTAAGTACCGAAGTCATCGCCGACGGTGCCAGAGGGGAGGGGACAACGGCCCGCACGCCCCATCCGGCCCGGCCGGCAATCTGTCGTTGGTAGAGGCGTTGCACGACCAACGGTCAGGAGGTGCCTTGATGTCGATGCCAGTGATTCCGGCCACACCGGGTTCATGGGGTGCCGCCCTGCAAGAGCTTGGACTCGACCATCCGGCACTCATGCGCTTGGGATCGACCCGCCGGCTGCTCGAACAGGGCCACCGGATCTATGAACAGCGGCGCTCGCTCGACGTGCGCCTGATCGAGGCTCGAGCTCAGGTCGCTGCGCTGGAGAAGGAGCACGTATCCGCTACCGCCGAAGGGCTTCTTGTGCTGGAGGCCATCCAGAGTGAGGTGGCGAACTACACCGCCGACCTCACCGGTATCTCCAACAAGCTCGCCGATCGCTTCGCCCCGATCCCCGAGGTGGCGTTGGGCGAAACCCTCAGTGACGAGTCATTCGTGCAGCGACACCATCTCCGCGAGCAGTACGACGCCATCCTCGACATGTTCTCGTCCTTCGGTCTGTACGACGCCCGATCTCGCACCGTGCGGTTCCAAGGTCCGAACGGGCGCGTCGAGCAGGTTCCCACCTTCGAGACGCTGGTTGCCACGGTCCTCACCGACGAGATCCGGGACTATCTCGCAACCGCACGGGGGGTGGGTTTGCTGCTCACCCCGGCCGCCGACGCCCGAGTGTTCTCCGCCATTGGCAAGACCATTGGCTTCAACAACTATGCGGGGTCCGACGGTGCATCTGAAGGCGCCGAGGCGTGTGCGGACTTCGTCCGTCGGCTGCGCTCGGAAAGCGGCAACGTGCCACTCACCGACGACCTGCTGCGGTCCACACCATTCGAGGGGCTCCGTGTCACGCTTTTCGCCGAAGATGGTGGCCCCGACGACGAACTGCGCGCCAACGGGTTGCCCCTCGACGCAACGGTCGACGACATCTCGATGGTCGCTTCCGACGCCGCCGCACGCGGTGTCGAAGCCCGGCCGCTCAGTCCTCCCGAGTACCTCCTGCTGCAGACCATTCGCCGTCGCGCCGGTCAGGCCTACCTCGATGCGGAGATCACGAGCTCGAACCGCAGCGAGACCTGGTTTCCGCAACACGAACTAGCCGGTGCGTCGGGCACGCTCGTCGCTCGCTCGGTCGGTACAGGCATTCGTTTCCGCGCCGTTGAGCTGGGTCGAGGGGTGGATGGCCGCGGCTATCGGATGGCGTATGCGCCGCTGGCGCAGCATCCGGCTCCCGTTCCTGAACCTGTCGCGGCCTGAGGCTTGCTTCGCTCGGGCGCAGGCGCTCTGGATCTAGGGTTGGGCGGACATGCTCGACTCCTTGGCCACCCCTCGACGGCAACTCGTCGTGTTGGCGATCGGTGTGGTCTTGGCGATGTCGCCGTGGTTCGCCACGAGCGCCGTCTTGGGCGAACTCCGTGACCGCTGGGAGATCGGTTCGCTCGCCGCAAGCTGGCTCGTCATCACCGTGCAGCTGGGATTCGTCGTCGGTGCAGCGCTCAGCGCCAGCACCGGCCTGGCCGACCGGCTCGGCCCCAACCGACTGGTGCTCATCGGTGCGATCGGCGCCGCCACAGCAAACGCCCTCGTGGTGGTGGGCGACGACTACCGCAGCGCCCTGCTCTTTCGCGGCCTGACGGGGGCGTGCCTCGCGCTGGTGTATCCGCCGGCAATGAAGTCGATGTCGGGCTGGTTCGCAACCGGTAGAGGTGTCGCCCTCGGCACGATGGTGGGGGCCCTCACGCTCGGTTCAGCGCTCCCGCATCTCGTCAACGCAGCCGGTGGTTTCGGCTGGATGCCCACCCTCCTCACCATTTCGGCGCTCACCGTGCTCGGCGGTCTCATCATCGATCGCCTCGGCGGGCCGGGACCTCATCTCGGCGCGCCACAACCGTTCGATCCGCGCCGCATTGGGATGCTGGTGCGGCTGCGGTCATTTCGTCTTGCGACACTCGGCTACTTCGGCCACATGTGGGAGCTCTACGCCATGTGGGCCTGGATCGCCGTGTTCGCCGGTGACGCGGTCGACTCTGAGCGGGGTGCGAGCCTTATCGCGTTTGCGGTCATCGGCATCGGCGCAGTCGGATCAGTGCACGCAGGTCGGGTGAGCGACGAGCGAGGTCGTCCACTCGCCGCCCGCTGGGCGATGAGCATTTCGGGTCCGGCTGCCCTCGTGACCGGGTTCCTCGTCGATGCCCCGACCTTGCTTGTGATCGCAGTGGCGCTGGTGTGGGGCTATTCGGTCGTCGCCGATAGCGCCCAGTTCTCCACGATCGTGAGCGAGGAGGTCCCGGCTGATTCGGTCGGCACAGCGCTCACCGTCCAACTTGCCGCTGGCTTTGTCCTGAGCGTCGTCACCATCTTCCTGGTACCCGCAATTCGAGACGCCGCTGGTTGGGGCTGGGCGTTCGCTCTGCTCGCGCCGGGCCCTGCATTGGGCGTCTGGACTATGCGGCGCCTTGAGGCAGAAACGACCGCGGCGCCCGGCTCGTGACTCGCCCGGAGGCGGTCAGCCTCGACGCTTGCGGTGGATCGCTGCCCCCACGACACACAGCACGCCGACGAGGATGAAGCCAACGACGAAGACCGCTCCGGAATCCTGCGCGACCGGGTCACCAAGCTCGTCGGTCGACTGAGCAAGGACCCCCAGCAGCGCGGCGATCACGAGCCCTCGGCAATCAGCTTGGTGAGTGTGAGTTCGGGTTGGTCCATCTCAAGTCGCTGCAGCCAGTACGGCGATTCAAACAGGGCCAGCAGTTCTCCATCAGAGCGGGCGGCCACCGTGACGCCGCTCATGCCGCGAAGGCTGTCGGCCGATGCCTCGTCGGTGATGCGAGCCGTTGTCCAGGAGCACGGGACAAGCTCGACCGGTGCCCCGAACTCGTTCTCGAGCCGGTGCTGCACCACCTCGAACTGAAGCGGACCCACGGCGGCGAGGATCGGGGCCTGATCGCCGACGTCGGGCTCACGCAAGACCTGGACCACGCCCTCCTCGTCCAGCTGGCTCACACCGGAGCGGAACTGTTTGGCCTTCGAGGTGTCGAGGGTTCGGGCGATGCGGAAATGGGCCGGAGCGAACGACGGGACGAGCGGCCACTGCACCTTGTCGTCAACGAACACCGAATCACCAACGCGGAAGTCGTTCGCGTTCACAAGACCGACGACGTCGCCAGGGAAGGCCTGTTCGACGGTCTCCCGCTCCTGCCCCGACACGGAGTGGGCGTACTTGGTGGCAAACGGTTTACCGGTCGGCTCGTGGGTCACGACCATGCCGCGATCGAACTGACCCGAGCAGACGCGGAGGAAGGCGACACGGTCGCGGTGCGCCTTGTCCATGTTGGCCTGGACCTTGAACACGATTCCTGAGAACGGCGCATCAAGAGGTCGGGGGTCGCCCTCGCGGTCGATTCGGGGCGATGGCGACGGCACCAGATCAACCATCGCATCGAGGATCATCCGCACACCGAAGTTGGTGAGGGCGGAACCGAAGAACACCGGCGACAACTCGCCGGCCTCGAACCGCTTCCTGTCGAAGCTGCGATCCATCACGTCGAGGAGTTCGATGCCTTCCTGCGCTTCGAGCCAGAGGTCACCCTCTTCGTCCTCGGCGCGCTCCGGATCCACGATCTCCTCGGGTGCCTCGTCGGCACCACGGGCGGTTCGGGTATACCGGACGAAGTCACCGCTGGTGCGATCGATCAGGCCCCGGAAGCGGTCCGCCTCGCCGACGGGCCAGTTCATCGGCACCGGTTCGAGGATCAACTGCTCTTCAATCTCGTCGAGCAACTCGAGCGGATCCCGGCCAGGTCGGTCCCACTTGTTGATGAAGGTGACGATCGGGATTTCCCGATCACGGCAGACCTCAAACAGCTTGCGAGTCTGGGACTCGATGCCTTTCGAGCCGTCGAGCACCATGATCGCTGCGTCCGTGGCGGCAAGGACTCGGTAGGTGTCCTCGGAGAAGTCTCGGTGTCCGGGTGTATCGAGCAGGTTCAGGACCTTCTCTCGATACGGGAACTGCAGCACGGTAGACGTGATCGAGATGCCGCGCTGCTGTTCGAGTTCCATCCAGTCCGATGTGGCGGACCGGCGATCACCCTTGGCCTTGACCGAACCGGCACCGCTAGTGAGGACACCGCCATAGAGCAAGAACTTCTCGGTAAGCGTCGTCTTACCCGCGTCGGGGTGCGAGATGATCGCAAACGTTCGACGGCGACTCGCCTCGGCCTTGGGATCCGGCATGCCGACAAGGCTACGGCCCAGCGTGCGGTGCCAGCGCTCAGCGACAAGCAGCGAACGACGCCATCACGCCTTGACATTTTGTAAAGTTCGGGGAGTCGCCCTCGAACGAAGGATCCACTCATGACCCGTCGGGCTCTCTACCTGCAAGACGCACACTCGATCCCCGATGCGATCGACTATGTGAAATACGCCGAGGCGGCGGGCTTCGAGGCGGTGTGGCAGGCCGACTCGAGGCTCGTGCGAGAAGCGGGTGTGCCGATGGCTGCCTTTGCGGCCACGACCGATTCGATCAAGGTCGGTTCCGGCGTGATCGACGTCTGGAGTCGAAACCCGGCCCGGCTTGCGTCGCTCTTCTCAACCCTCGATGACCTCGCTCCGGGCCGCATCCTCTGCGGTCTGGGCGCCTGGTGGGACCCACTCGCGGCCAAAGTCGGTATCGACCGGGCAAAGCCGATCCGGGTAATGCGCGAGGTCGTCACCGCAGTCCGGGCGTTGCTCGCCAACGAGACGGTCACCATGGACGGGTACTTCGTGAAACTCGACGGTGTCGAACTCGACTATGTGCACCAGGAGCGTCGGGCCAAAGAGGTCCCGATCTACATCGGCGCAACCGGCATGCAGATGATGCAACTCACCGGCGAGATCGCTGATGGCGCAGTCCTCAACTACCTGGTGTCGCCGGCCTACAACGAGCAAGCGATGGAAAACCTCGAGATTGGTGCGGCCAAGGCGGGCCGGTCGGTTGATGACCTTGACCGTCCCCAACTCGTCGTGTGTTCCGTGGATCACGACCGTCAGGCTGCCCTCGACGGCGCCCGCATGCTGGTCACCCAGTACCTCGGGCAGCAGCCCCACATTATGAAGGCATCGGGGGTGCCCGAGTCCCTGCTCGAAGAGGTCCACAAGATCCTCGGCTGGCCGGCCACCCACGAGCAGGTGGTGGAAGCCTCGAAGCTGGTCCCTGACGACATCGTGCAAATGATCTGTGCGGCGGGTACGCCCGACGAGTGCCGCGAAAAGGTCGATCAGTACATTGCGACCGGCTGCACGTCACCGATTCTGTACCCGCTCGGCGATGTCGAACTCATGATCGACACGTTCCGGCCCGACGCAGCCTGAGCGAAGCCAGCGTCAGGTGTCGCGGTCGACAACGAAGTCGGCAAGGGCCCGGAGGGCACCACGGCTGCCGTTGACATCGGGCAGTGCGTCGATCGCTGTGAGCGCGTCGTCGAGCAATCGCTCGATCTCGTCCTCGACCTGGGCGACTGCGCCCGTGTCGGCCATGACCTGCTGGATGGCGGCGACGTCATCGTCGGTGACCGCCGGACCGACCCGATCGAGAACCCGCAGCTGGTTGTCATCGGCGGCATCGCGAGCGAGCGCCAACATGACCGTCGGCTTCCCCTCCCGAAGGTCATCGCCAACGGGCTTGCCGGTCTTCGTCGAGTCGCCGAAGGCGCCGAGCATGTCGTCACGCAGCTGGAACGCCATGCCGAGTGGGCGACCGTGAGCTTCGAGGGCGTCCCCAAGTTCGGGTGAGCCGGCGAGGGCGGCCCCGAGCTGGAGTGGACGCACGATCGTGTACCCAGCGGTCTTGTTGCGGATAATCGTTCGGGCCATCGCCGCAGAGACATTGCCCCTCGCCGTGCCGACCACGTCGAGGTACTGGCCAAAGTTGAGTTCGGTTCGGAGTCGGTCCCACACGACCCGGGTCGGCGCATCGACACCACCCATCTGCCGGTCGGCCATGACCATCGCGATGTCACCAACGAGGATGGCGGCCGCCTCACCGAACCGCCGCGCTTCCCCCTGCCAGTCGCCGGCCCGGTGCCGTTCGATGTAGGTCGCCCATACGGTCGGCTTGCCGCGGCGGGTGGGCGAACCGTCCATCACGTCGTCGTGGACGAGGGCGAAGGCCTGGAGGAGTTCGACAGCGCAGCAGGCGGCGAGTGAGCCATCACCGCTCGGGTCGCCGCCACCGGTAACAAAGCCCCAGTGGCAGTAGGCGGGTCGGATGCGTTTGCCGCCGGCCGCAACAAAGTCAGCGAGGTCGTTCAGGGGCCGCTCGATGCTGGGGTCGAGGGAACGCCAGGTCTCGATTTCAGCGGCGAAGATGTTGTCGAGGGCCTGGCTGGTTCGCGTCGCGACGTCGACCAGTTGGGCCGGCGCCTCGCTCATTCGTCGTCGCTGTCGTCGGTCGCGAAAAGTGCGCCGTCGCCGCTGGTTTCGTCGAGCGATGCGACAACCCGTTCGACCTGCACTCGGGCGGCACCGATGCGGTCTCGGCACAGCTGGATGAGGGTCGACGCCCGTTCTACCTTGGCGGCGAGGACATCGACGTCGAGGTCGTCGTCGTCGAGATCGTCGAGGATCGCCTCGAGTTCCTGCATGGCATCGGCGTACCCGATGTCTTCGGATGTTGGGTCGGCGTGGCCGGGGGTATCCGCCGTCTCGTCAGTCACGGTCATCGATCGTACTGCTGAACGTGCCATCGGCGACTTGGGTGGTGACCGTCTCGCCGACCTGGAGGTCGTCGAGCGACCGGATGACCGAGCCGTCGGCGGCTCGGGTGATCGACCACCCGCGGGCGAGGGCAACCGCTGGGTCGAGGGCGCGAGTGCGTGTGTGGGCGGTATCGAGGCGGAGCTCGGCGGCCCGCAGTCCATGGCGGCCAGCCAGCACAAGCCGATCGGCTGCCCGGTCAAGGGCGGTGAGCGCAGTCGATTCGGCCCGGATGGCGCTGCGGCGCAGGCGACTCGATGCCGCGCTGAGGCGGGTGTCGGCTCGTTCGACGGCGACCGTTGCGCTGCGTTGGATGTCGCGGCGGAGCCGGCTCGTCCGTTCGTCACTTCGCTCGACTGCTCGTCGGCTCCGGTGCACGACCTCTCGCTCGTGAATGATCAGACGATCAAGCCACGCATCGACCACCTGCACGATCGCTTGGGCAGCGGCGGTTGGTGTGGTGTGGGCCGTGTGGGCCACCTCATCGGCAACAGACCGGTCGATGTCGTGGCCGACACCGGTGAAGACAGGGATCGGGGCGTCGGCGATCGCGTCGGCGACCTCGGCGTGATCAAACACGGCAAGATCGGTCTTCGACCCACCGCCGCGAACGACAAGGACGATGTCGACGTGGGCTTCTACTGCAGCCCGGATGGCTGCGGCGATGGTGCGCTCCGCCCCGGCGCCCTGCACTGCAGTGTCGATCTCAACCAGCGTGAACGCTCGTTCACTGCGTTCGAACACGGTGGTGACATCAGCATGGGCGGCCGATCCGATCGAGGTGACAACACCGATGCGTAGTGGTACGGCAGGGACCGGATGGCGGGCGTTGGCTCGAAGACGGCCCGACTCGGCGAGTTGGCGCAGCAGCGCCTCACGCTCTGCCGCGAGCACACCGAGGGTGTAGGTCGGGTCGATAGCCGACATCCGGAGCTGGAGTTTCCCGGTCGGTGGGTAGAAGTCGACCATGCCCTGGATACGGATCCTGACGCCGTCGGTCATGCGGATCGGATCGCCGTGGCGCTTGAGGAGGCGGTTGACCCGGTCACGGGTGTCGCGAAACAGCACGACCGGCACCGTCGCGACGGGCGCAGCGCCGGAGGTCTCCGCCGGTTCGATCAGGTCGAAGTAGACGTGATTGTTGCGGCTGCGTCGGATGCCCTGGATCTCGCCCTCAACCCACACGCCGTACGGCATTGTCTGTTCGAGCGCAGCGCGAATAGCGATCCCGAGTTCGGAGACGGTGAGCGTCTGATCAGACACATCGGCGACGGTAGCCGCCGAATTCGCCCGGTTCGCGAGCGTGCACGAAGAACGTGCAGCTCGCTCCCGATCAGCGCGTCATCTTGTCGGTAACACTGCCCACGTTTCCGGTGATCAGGTAGCTGAGCTGGCGCCCCTGAGCGACGAGTTCGCCGGTCGAGTCCCAGACCCGAACCGATTCGATCAGCTTCCCGTTGTGAACATCGTCAGTCCAGACGTGGCACGCAAGCCAGCCAGCTGCTGGTCGGCGGCGGACATGCACCGTCAACTCGAGGGTCGGTACCCAGCCGATCGGGCCGAGCCGGGTGAACACGGTGGGAGGGAAGGCGTCGGCGAAGAATGGGAGCGTCATGGCGTCCGGTTCAGCCCCGTCGGCGAACCGGGTCCAGCCGAACACCTCGGCCGTCTCGACCTCGGACGGATCGCGGGTGATCGCCGGGTCGACCCGGATCTCACAGCGGTTCATGAGATTGATCTGCACGCCCTGGTTGAGTGTTCGGCGGTCGATGCACTCGTCCGGTCCCGGCATGTCCGGCATCGGGATGGTCCACTCCGCGTCGTGTTCGGTGGTGGCATCGATGTCACCGAAGCCAGCAATGAGATGGATGCGGGTCTTTCCCTGTTGGGCGAGGGTGGCGGAGACGGTGCTCATCGTGCGGCCGGGCTTGAGCAGCTCGGCCGTGATTTCCGCGGTCTCATCGCCGATGCCGGGCCGGAAGAAGTGGGTGGTGACGGTGAGCGGGTCGGGCTGACCGGCAAGTTGCTGGGCGGCTCGCAGGGCCGGGGTGAGGAGATACCCGCCGTTGGCGTTGGGGCCAATACTCCATTCGTCGGAGATGTCCGCCTCCCAGCGGTTCTCGCCGACGGATCGAATCGTGGTCTCGTTCTCGAACTGGCCGGGCATGGCGGGCACGCTATCGAGGGTGGCTCCAACCGAGCGTCTCGGTGGTGCGCTGGTGATCAGGCGTTGTCAGCGGCTTCGATGTCTTCGCGGCGGATGCCCAGCATGAACAGCACCGCGTCGAGGTAGGGGACGTTGATCGCCGTGTCGGCGGCAGCTTCGACAATCGGCTTCGCGTTGAACGCAATGCCGAGCCCGGCTGCGTCGAGCATGTCGAGATCGTTTGCGCCGTCGCCGACGGCAACGGTTTGCTCGATCGGGATGTCGTGTTCGTCGGCAATTGCTCGCAGCAGGCGGGCCTTGGCCTCACGGTCGACGACTTCACCGACGACCTCGCCAGTGAAGCGGCCGTCACGCACCTCAAGTTCGTTGGCGTGGTGCGAGTCGAATCCGAGATCCGCTTGGATTCGTTCGGTAAAGACGGTGAAGCCGCCCGACACAACGGCGACGACATAACCCAACCGTCGAAGGGTGCGAAGAAACGTCGCCGCTCCTGGGGTGTAGCGAAGGTTGTTCCAGGCTCGGTCGACGGCATCGACGTCGAGTCCGGCGAGCAGTCGGACTCGCGCCCGAAGCGACGCTTCGAACTTGAGTTCGCCGGCCATTGCTGCGTCGGTCATCGCCTTGACTTCGTCGAGTACCCCCGCCTCAGCCGCGAGCAGTTCGATGACCTCGTCCTGAATGAGGGTGGAGTCGACATCAAGTACGACCAGCCGCTTCGCTCGCCGGCCGAGCCCTTCGCGTTGGACACTGATGTCGATGTCGGGGAGCCCGGCGGCTGCGGTGAGCAGTGACCGGCGGAGCTTGTGTTCCTCAGCCGTGCGGATCAGGAGTTCGTAGCTCATCACCGGGAAGCGAGAGAGGCGAACGATGCGGTCGATGTTGGCGCCGACGTCGGCGATGGCGTTGGTGACTGCGCCGAATTCGCTTGGGGTCACGTTGGGGCCGAGCACGGTGACGACTACGCCAGGGGTTGCGGGTGTCGAGGTGGCCGGCACGACATCGAAATCAACCTCGATGCCTTGCTCCCATCCCCACAGCAAGACGTCGCGCAGCATGTCCTTGCCCTCGGGCACCTCGACCACAACACCAAGGGTGAGTTGGCCACGGATCACGATCTGCTCGATGTCTTGGACACTGGCGCCACAATCGGCGAGCACCGCCATCAGGCCTGCGCTCAGGCCCGGACGGTCCGGTCCGTTGACACGGATCAAGACGGTCTGGCTGACGGTCATGCTGATCAACCTATGGGTCGATCAGTGGCTAACCGGGTTGAACCGGTCGTCGTTCTCGCCTGATGGTCAGATGGCGTTGAGATTGGCGACCGTCGCCACGGCCGCGTCGGCTGCCTCACGGCCCTTCTTCACGAGATGGTCGAAGAAGAAGGCGTGGTGCACGTCGTGCTCGTGGAACTGCTGAGGGGTGAGGACCGCCGACATGATCGGAACCTCGGTCTCGAGCATGACGTTCATCATTCCCTGCAACACGGCATGGGCCACGAAGCGGTGCTCGTAGATGCCGCCGTCGACGACGAGCGCGGCCGTGACGATCACGTCATAGTTGCCGGTCTTCGCAAGCTTCTTGCAATGCAGCGGGAACTCGAGTGCGCCGGGCAGCTTGTGTACGTCGATGCAGTCTTCGCCGTGGCCGAGTTCGGCCATACGTTCGAAGAAGCCGAGCTTGGTGCGGTCGACCAGGTCGTCGTGCCAGGTCGCCATCACGAAGGCCACACGAATGTCACTCATGTCCGCACCCTATCGGCGTCTCACGATGTGGGAGCGATCGGGTCGAGTTGGCTCTCGACACATCGGTCCGTCCCGAGGGTTCAACGGCGACGGTCGTGGACGCGACGAATCAACTCCTCGGCTTCAGGTTCGGGCGGGACCTTGGCTCGCTGGTAGGCGGAGCCATCGCGCTCCCGTTCGACCCGACCGAGCCCGACGAGCATCCGACGGATGGTGGCCGGATCATCGAAGTGGTGCTGTGCCGTAAACAGGTCGTTGATCGCCGTTTCCGAAATGGATTCGCCGATGGGAAGATCGGCCCAGAACACCCACACGACCAGCTTCTGCGCCGCATTTCGGGTCGGCCACCGCATGAGCATTCCGTGCTCGTCGAAGTGGTTGAGGGCTCGTTCGACCCGCTTGGGGTCGAACGCTGCTTCCGTCACAACCGAAGGGTCGAGCTGATCGTGGGCGCCCGCGTCGGCGGCGAGCTCTTGATGATTTCGGTACCCGGCTGAACGGGCCAGCATGTTGAGCAGGCGCTGGTGCGATGGCGCACCGTCACCGAGTTCGCCGGCAAGGGCGCGGGCAAAGCGGGCCAGGTCATCGATGGAAAGTGGGATCGGTTGGCGGGGCATGCACGTGTCCTTTGTGCCGAGCGAATCAGGGCTGGGGGTCGCTGCTCGGCGGCGACCGCCGGGTGGGTCGCTTGGTGGTCAGAACAGGTCGACGAGGCCGCGTCGATGGCTGGTGTGGAGCGCGAGTTGGGTCTGGCTGTGGCGCACCGGGGGAAGGGCGGTCACAGCGAGCACGATGTCGTGAAGATGATCGTTGGACTGAGCGACGACCTTGCACAGCAGGTCGGCGTCCCCGGTGATGGTGTGGATTTCGAGGACCTCGTCGATCTCCGCCAACGCCGTGATTGTTTCGTCGTGAGCACCCTGGGCGATCTGGAGCCAGAGAAAGGCCAACACGTCGTAGCCAGCGGCGCGGGTGTCGAGTTCAGGACCCCACCCGGTGATGACGCCGTGGCGTTCGAGACGCTCGAGTCGGCCATACACGGTGCCGCGGGCAAACCCGGCCCGACGGGCAATCTCAGTGATCGACGCTCTCGGGTGGCGTCGCAGCGTGCGAAGAATGCTCCGGTCGGTGTCGTCGAGGGGGTGGGCCATGTGTTCAGTCCTACTCGCCCGGATCGGGCGTTTTCGACCGGATTGCTCAAGAGAAGACGCCATTTGGACGGATATGTCGAGAGGTATTGAGGCAGATCGTTCAGACATCATACAACGGACCTCACACACCGTTCAGTTCGGAGGTCACCCCATGCCATCGATGCTCAAGAAGGTCGATCACATTTCCTACGCCTGCGAAGCGGGCTCGATCGAGCGGTGGGCCTGGTTCCACATTGAGGTCGAAGGCGGCGTGCTCATCAACCGCATCGATGACGTGCGGCCCGGTGACCCGGGCTCATCGATGAAGATCTGGTGCATCGACTACGGCGACTTCGGCGTTGCGCTCATCGAAGGCATTGACCGGGCCGAAAAGAGTCAGGTCACCAAGTTCGTCGAGAAGCACGGCGACCACACCGTGCAGCACGTTGCCTTCGACACGCATGATCTCGACAAGTTCATTGAACACATGCAGTCGCTCGGTGGAACGCCCCGCGGCGAGGTTCTGGTGCGCGACGACGGCTTCGGCACCCTGAAGCAGATGTTTGCTCGCGGGTACGCCGAAGGCGACGCCGGCGAGGCCTCGTTTCCCGAGTACTGTCAGCGCCCCGACCCGACGGCATCGCCCGACGAGGTAGCGATCACCTTCGCGGAGGAGACCGGCAAGGGCTTCTACGACCAGGTCCAGACGGCGATCGAAGATGGCGACACCGCCCCGTTCTTCGACTTCTCGCACATGCCGCAGGATTGGGAGGTCCCTGCGGCCGCGCCGCGAGAGGGCTACATCGCCTGACCCTTCGCCGGAGGTCTCGGCCGGCCCCGCTGGTGCGCCTGAAGCTTCGTGGTGGGCGGCCAGACGTGGGACGATTCCGTCATGAGCAGGCCCTTGCCGTTGGACTGGTTGGCATCGCATCGAGAGGATCCGGTCGACCCTGACCGTCCGATCGTCGACCCTCACCATCACCTGTGGCCCGAGGGGCAAGGAATCGCCTATGTCGTCGATGATCTCGTCGGCGACACGAACGCCGGTCACAACATCGTGAAGACCGTGTTCGTCGAATGTGGTGCGGCCTACGACCGAGCCAGCGACGAACGCTTCGCACCGGTCGGAGAAACTCGGTTCGTGGCTGCGTCGGCGGAGGATCTGGCTGACCGTTATCCCGAGCGAGCGCCAATCGCTGGCATCGTTGCTCATGCTGATCTCCGATCGTCACAACTCGACGACGTGCTCGACGCCCACGTCGACGCAGGTGGTGGGCGATTTCGAGGGATCCGCCATGCGTTGTCGCGGGCGATGGAGCCCGCCGCACTCAGCATCCCTGGCGGTGCGCCGGAGGGGCTGTTCGAAGACCCGGCGTTTCGGGCTGGTGTGGCTCGACTGGGGGAGCGGGGGTTCACCTACGACTCGTGGCACTACCACCACCAGAACAAGGAGTTCCTTGCCGTGGCGCAGGCATGCCCGAACACGACGATGGTGCTCGACCATTTCGGCACCCCGCTCGGCGTTGGCAGGTTCGCAGGCTGCCATGACGAGATCTTCCCGGCCTGGTGCGACGACATGCGTGAGATCGCGACGTGTGAGAACGTCGTTGTGAAGCTCGGCGGGCTCGCTATGCCGGACAATGGCTTCGGCTACCACCGCGGCGACCGGCCGCCGTCAAGCGACCGGATCCTCGCTGATCAGCGCCGCTGGTACGAGCACATGATCGAGTGCTTCGGTCCCGGTCGTTGCATGTTCGAAAGCAACTTCCCTGTCGACAAGATGTCGGCGTCCTACACGGTCGTGTGGAACGTCTTCCAGAAGTTGGTCGCTGACTTCAGCGACGACGAACAGACCGCGATGTTCAGTGGAACCGCCAGCCGGGTGTATTCGCTCTAACGGTCAGCGCCAGGCGAAGACCGGCTGCTCGTACTCGTCGACCCGTTCGTTGCGGCCTTCGTAGGCGACGGCGCGGAACTGGTACATCACGGCACCCGTCGGGGCATGAATGAGATCCTCGCCGATCGGAACCTGGATCACTGGGCGGTCGCTCTCGGGGATGTCGACAAACCTCGGCGAATTCGGCCGGAGGAGTTCGGTGAGGGCGATGCGATGGATCGACGCGACCTCGGCCGGGTTGGCGACCGGTTCCGCATCGACACCGGCCCAGAACACAAAGGGGGTGATGACATAGCCCGACCGAGTTGGGTAGTCGTCGAGTCGGCCGAGCAGATCCAAGCTCCGCAACCCGACCTCCTCCTCGATCTCACGTCGAGCGGCCTCTTCGGCGCTTTCGCCATCGTCGACGCGGCCACCAGGGAACGCCCACTGGCCCGGGTGGGCACTCATCTTCTGGGCTCGGCGCGTCAACATGAACGCAGCACCGCCAGCCGTTCCATCGATCGACCCGTTCAGGCCATGATCGGCCGGAAGGCCCGGCACCAGGGCGAGCCGGTTGCCTCGCTCCTCCTCAGGAAGCGACCACCACGTCGTGTCGACACCGTGCAACTCCGCATCGGAGTCGAGCACGATCACACTCACGGCCGCATGACGGCGCCCATCGAGCGCATGGATGCGCGGCTCAAACGCAGCGAGGTTCGCTCGGAGCCGCTCGCGCAGCGCATCGTCGTAGCGGATCATCAACTAGTCGATAGCAGCCAGACGGGCATGGAGCTTCATCGCCGCCTCCGCTGCCTTGGCGCGGATCTCGTCACCATCGACGAGCGTGGGTTCGCCATCCCACACGACGTCACCGTCGACCTCGACCTCGAGCGGCGACGTCCCCGTCGAGAACGCAAGATGCCAAGGATCATCAGAGTCGACGGCCCAATACACCCGGTCATCGAGGGCGGCAGGCATGAGATCCCAGCCGGTCGCCAGCCACGCCCACGCCTGATCCGGTGACGTACCGACATCGTCGGCCCGGGCTGCGACATAGGCGAGTCGGAACTCCTCCAGCATGTCGGCGCCGATGCCGTCGGTGCCGAGCGCAACCGGTAAATCGAAACGTGCCGGTCGGGCGTAGCCGACGGCGTTGTTCATGTTGGAGCGGGGGTTGTGCACGAGAGTGCCCCGCAGCCCGTGGTCGTCGGGCAGGTGCACGCCATGGACGATCAGCCAGTCGTCGTCGCTGTGCTCCACGAGTCGCTGCCAAGTGTCGGCGTCACCTTCTGCGACATGGACGTGAACGCCAACGTCATGCTTCCGGGCCATGTCCGCCGCAGCAGCGATCGTCTCATCGGAACACGTGAACGCAGCGTGCAGGCCGACATAGCCCTCGTTCTCACCGTCACCGAGAAAGCGATCGTTTTCCGCCAGGCCCGCGGCCGCACCGGCCGGTCCGTGCCGGTCGGTAATGCCGTAACTGCACGAGACGCGCACGCCGACTTCCTGACAGGCGTTGGCAATGACCGACAACGACCCTTCGATCGCGTTGGGTGACTCGTGGTGATCGATGATTGCGGTCGTGCCCCGCTCGAGTGCCTCGAGCGCGCCGAGCTTGGCTGACCACTCGATCGTTTCCAGATCGAGAGCGAGGTCGAGCCGCCACCACACCAGCTCGAGAATCTCCTGGAAGCTGCCCGGTATTCGAGGTGGGGCCGGCATGCCACGGGCCAGTGCGCTGTAGAGATGATGATGAGCGCACACCAGGCCAGGCGTCGAGACCGTCATGTCGCGATCTTTCCACGCCGATCGGTGAGGCGCAGCGCCATCGGGGTCTGACCCGCCCCTACCAGGCGCTGGCGCGTTCGCGGTTGCGTTCGGTGCGCATCGGCAGTTCGTAACGCCACTCGCCGTCGTGGGCGTGCAGCGCGGCGGCGACCGCTCCCGCGGTCGGGACCAGGCCGATCTCTCCAACCCCCTTGATGCCGTACGGGGAGTTCGGGTCGGGGGATTCCACAAGGATCACATCGGTTGGCGGCATGTCCTTGGGTCGGATGATGTCGAGCGAGCGGAGGGTCTCATTGAGCGGCTTGCCGTGTTCGTCGCACGGGAAGCCCTCGGTCAGCGCATAGCCGAGCCCCATGTGCACGGCGCCTTCGATCTGTCCCTCACACAGCAATGGGTTGACCGCCTTGCCGACATCATGGGCGGCGACCACCTTGACGATGTCGCCAGACTCGGGATCGAGCTCAACAAGCTGAGCGGCGTAGCCAAAGGTCGAGTGGATAACCGGGTTCTCCAACCCGTCATTGATCGAGTTCGTCCAGTCGACGACATACACGCCCTCGTACTCGACGCCCACTCGGCATCCGTCCGCCCGAGCGTTCCGGCAGGCATCGGCGACCGAACCCGCCCCCATCACGGTGCCGCGCGAGCCGGTGGTCTGCCCGGCGCCGAGCTCGCGGCTTGTGTCGACCACGACTCGAATGCGTTCTGGCTCGACCCCCAGTTCCTCCACTGCGACCTGCCGCGCCACGGTGTGAATGCCCTGCCCCATCTCGGTCCAACAGTGGCGGACCTCGATCGTGCCGTCCGAGTCGAAGCGAACGGTCGATCGGCTGACCTCGTTGGCTCCATTGCCGAGACCAGAGTTCTTCAACCCGAGCCCCATACCCACCGGTCGCCCGGCGGCGACGGCGGCATCCCACGCCGGCTTTACGGCATCGAGACAGGCACGAGCGCCGAGACAGCCGTCATCCATGATCTGACCCGGCCCCCACACGACACCGGGCTCGACAACATTTCGGCTCCGAATCTCCCAGCCCGAGATCCCTGCCATCTCGGCAAGGCGATCCATCATGCCTTCCATCGCAAACTGGGCTTGGTTGGCTCCAAAGCCGCGGAACGCGCCGCACACCGAGTTGTTGGTGCGAACGGCGATGGCATCGATATCGATGGTCTCGGTGACGTAGGGGCCACTTGCGTGACCGGCTGCTCGCTCAAGCACCTTCATGCCGACCGACGCATAGGGGCCGGAGTCGCCGACCATGCGGGCCCGCACTGCGAGCAGCTTGCCGTCGGCGTCGCAGCCGACCTCGTACTCCATCCGGATCGGATGGCGTTTTGTGTGAACGAGAAACGACTCCTCACGAGAGAACGTCGTCTTCACCGGGCGGCCGAGCAGCCAGGCAGCCAGCGCCGTCTGGCCCTGATTCGACATGTCCTCTTTGCCGCCGAACGCACCGCCGTTCGAGACGAGTTCGACGGTGACCTGGTCGGTCGATACGTCGAGCATGCGGGCGATGTCATTGCGGTCATCCCACACGCCCTGGCCACCGGAGTACACGTAGAGCGACTCGGTCGTGTTGTCGGCCCCGAGGGTCGGCACCGCCAAGGTCGACTCCGGCTCGAGAAAGGCATGATCGATCCGCTGGGTCTGGAAGGTTTGACGGGCAACATGCGCCGATCGAGCCAGCGCATCATCGACATCGCCGCGGGCATAGGTGGAGCGGCTGAGCATGTTGCCGTCGAGGGTCCACACGGCGTCCTCATCAGAGGCGAGGGCGGCGTCGGGGTCGGTGAGCGGCTCGAGGACGCCGTAGGTGATGGCGACCGCGTCGGTTGCGGCGCGCGCCTGGGCTCGGGTTTCGGCCACCACCAGCGCCAGAACATCTCCGAGGTACGAGGTTCGGCCACCGACAGGGATAAACGCAGGCCAGTCCTTGTGGATCAGCCCGCTGCGAAGTTCACCGGGGACATCGTCAGCGGTCAGTACCGCAACGACGCCAGGCAGGGCCAGTGCTGCGGTCGTATCGATCGCCGTAATGTCGGCACGGGCGTGTTCGCTGAGGACCACTGCGCCATGGAGGCAACCGTCCGGCTCCAGGTCGTCAATGAAGCCTCGGTCGCCGAGCGTGAGGGCCTGGCCCTCGTACTTCGCGCCGCGCCCGCCGACCCCGCCGTCAGTGATGGCGACCGGCGTCTCGCCGGCGGCCAGCGCCTCCACGGCATCGAGGATCTTCACATACCCCGTGCAGCGACACAGGTGCGCCCCGAGATGTCGAGCCGCGTCATTGCGGGTGGTTTCCTTGTCGCGGCCCAACAGGGCGATGGTTCGCATCACGATGCCGGGGGTGCAGAAGCCACACTGCAGTGCGCCATGGGCCGCAAACGCGTCAGCGAGACGCTGCCGATCGGCGTCGTCGATGCCCTCGAGCGTGGTGATCTCCGCCCCGGCTGCCTTCTCGAGTGAGGTCTGGCACGAGATTCGGGCTTTGCCATCGATCAGAACGGTGCAGCACCCGCATTGGCCCGACGGCGAACAGCCGTCCTTTGGTGAGGTGATGCGCAACTCGTCGCGAAGCGCAGCGAGCAGGTGCTCGTGGTGGTCACCGACCGAGACGGCGGTTCCGTTGACAGCAAACTCAGCCACGAGACGGCTCCTCGAGTGTTGACGGGGGCGGGGTAGCGCCCTTCTGCGCGGTGATCGGGCCGTACACCTCGGGGCGCCGATACCGCTCGAAGTCGAAGAGCGTCTCTTTGTATTTGGTGGTGAGGCTGAGGTCGATTTCCGCCGTGATGACCTCGTCATCCTCGGTGCGGCAGCGGCGGATGATCTCGCCGCTCGGCGCGATGATGCAGCTCTCGGCCAGCGATGGCACGCCTTCCTCGGTGCCGCCTTTGGCGACCCCGACGACGTAGCAGCCGTTCTGGTAGGCCCCGGCCTGCATCACCAGTTGGTTGTGGAATCCCTGCAGCGGATTTTGGGTCGGGTCTGGGGCGTAGTGCTTGGGCGTGTTGTACCCAATCAGGATGAGCTCGGCGCCCTTGAGGGCAAGGACCCGATAGGTCTCGGGCCAGCGGCGGTCATTGCAGGTCGCAAGCCCGACGACACCCCCGAAACACGGCCAGGTGTCGAACGAATCGCCCGGTTCGAAGTAGCGGCGCTCGAGATGCTGGAACTCCCGCCACGGCTCGTGCTCGCGATGGCCCGGGAGGTGGACCTTCCGATACGCCCCCACGATCGAGCCGTCCCGCTCGACCAGCATTTGGGTGTTGTATCGCCTGCCGGTGGGGGTGAGCTCGGCGTACCCGAGTGACATGCCCACGCCGAGCTGGCGTGCCCGTTCGAAGAGCGGTCGAGTCGTCTCGTTGGGCATTGATCGCTCGTAGAACGAGTCGAGCTCGAGGTCGGGTTCGCCCTCGACGTACCAGCGAGGAAAGAAGGTGGTCAGCGCGAGTTCGGGGAAGGCAACGAGCTCGGAGCCGTCGGCGGCCGCACGCTCGAGGAGGCGAATGAGCCGATCGACCACCGATGCCCGGGGCTCGTGCCGACCGATCGGGCCGAGCTGGGCGGCTGACACGGCGAGAGACCGTGGCGGTGGCACCTCATGGGCACCGTCGGCTGCGCTGTCGCGATCGGTTGCGGTTCCGTCGAGGCTGCCGGTCATGTCGCCGCCAGGTCGAGCATCACGCGAAGCAAGACGTTGGCGCCCGCCTCAAGATCGGCCGGCGCGGTGTATTCCGCCGGATTGTGGCTGAGGCCGTCGACGCTCGGCACAAACACCATCCCGGTCGGGCACACCCGGGCCAGCATTTGGGCGTCGTGACCGGCTCCCGATGGCATTCGCATCACCGAGTGGCCATGAGCAGCCGCAGCCAATTCGACCGTGCCGACCACGCGGTCATCGAACGCAACGGGATCGAACCGGGCGAGCGACCGGGTCTCGACGGTGCAGCCCTCGTCGGCTGCAGCTGCAGCGAGGAACGCATGGGTCCGCTGCTCCGCCTCCACGAGGACGGCATTGTCGGTGTGGCGCAGATCGATGGTGAACGTGGCCGATGCAGGAACCACATTGACGAGGTTGGGGTGCAGCTCCATTCGTCCAACCGTCGCAACCTGGGGGGCGCCGAGGTCGTCGGCGAGTTCCCGCACAAACGCCGCAGTGCGCACGGCGACCACACCGGGGTCTTTGCGCAGGTGCATCGGCGTTGTGCCCGCATGATTGGACTGGCCAGTGACCGTGACCTCGGTCCAACTAATGCCCTGGACCCCAGTGACCGCGCCGATCGTGACGCCGTCGGTCTCCAGAACGGGCCCCTGCTCGACGTGGAGTTCGACGAAGGCATGAGGCACCTGCCCGGGCAGTGGCGCTGCGCCGAGGTAGCCGATGCGGTCGAGTTCTTCGCCCAGCACGGCACCGTCGATCCCGACGATGGCGTGGGCTTCTTCTACCCCCATACCGTCGGCGTAGACGAGGCTGCCGAGCATGTCGGGCGGGAAGCGAGCGCCCTCCTCGTCGGTGAAGAACGCGACGGCCAGATCACGGGCGGGCGTGACCCCCGCCGACTGCAGAGTTTCGATCACTTCGAGTCCGGCAAGCACGCCAAGGTTGCCGTCATAGCGGCCGCCGGTGCGGACCGTGTCGATGTGTGAACCGGTCATCACCGGCGGGCCATCGCCTTCGCCATCCATCACCCCGACCACGTTGCCGATCCCGTCGATCGTGATCTCAAGCCCGAGGTCACGCATCCACGACACGACGAGGTCGCGGCCGGCTCGGTCCTCGTCGGTGAGTGCGAGCCGGGCGCACCCATGGGTTCCTTCGATCGCTCCGATCTCAGCCAGCGCCGCGAGACGATCGATCAAACGGTCGATGTCGATGCGGAGCTCGGACGAAGGTGCGGGGGGACTTGCCATGGTCCGCTGAAATTAACAAACTGTCAAAGCCATGAAAACAGCCGGGGCCAGCGACGACATCCGTGCCGAGTTTCTGGTTGAGCCGTTTGTCGAGGGAGCGCCGGGTCACCATGTCGCCGTGGCGCTCGATGCCTGCCGCGCCCACGGCCTGGAGCCAGAGATGGGGCCGTTCGCTACAACCATCACCGGTCCTGTCGATGTCGTCACTGCTGCGGTCGAAGAAATGAGCCGGGCTGCGCTCAGTCATGGGGCGACCGCCGTGCAAGTCCGACTCGGGGAGGTCGGGTCCAGTCCCCGCTTCGGTGACCTGCACGATGCGCTCGAGCAGATGGTTGCGTCGGTCGAGGAGCAGCTCGGTGCGCCGCTCCCGGAACTGTCCCGCGAACAAAAACAGGCCGCGGTTCGCATGCTCGACCAACGCGGCGCGTTTCTGCTCCGCAAGGCGGTCGAAACGGTTGGCGAGATGATGGGCGTCAGCCGCATCACGATCTACAACTACCTCAATGCCATCCAACGCTGATCTGCTGATCCGCAATGCGGGTCTCGTCGCAACGGTCGACGCGTCGCGCCGAGAGATTCCAGGCGGCTGGGTGGCGATCACCGGCGGGCTGATCTCGGGGATCGGTGGAACGACCGATCCGGTGCCGACGGCGGAGCGCGTCGTCGATGCCGGTGGCGGGTTGGTCACCCCGGGCCTGGTCAACACCCATCACCACCTGTTCCAGAACCTCACCCGCGCCTATCCGCCGATGACCTCGGCACCGCTCTTCGGGTGGTTGCAGTCGCTCTACCCGTTGTGGACGGCCTCGATCGACGAGGAAGCCGAGTACCTCGCCGCCTGGGTCGGCCTGGCCGAACTCGCACTGTCGGGATGCACAACCTCGTCGGATCACCACTATCTCCATCCGGTCCGGGCCGGTGATCTGCTCGGTGCGGAGATCCGAGCGGCGAGCGACGTCGGCATGCGGTTCCATCCGACGTACGCCTCAATGTCGCTCGGCGAGTCGAAGGGTGGCCTGCCCCCCGACGAAGCGGTGCGTGACGAGGACGACATTCTCGCCGAGTCGCAGCGGGCAGTGGAGCGTCACCACGATCCACGCCACGGCTCGATGGTGCAGATTGCGTTGGCACCGTGCTCCCCGTTCACCGTCTCGACCGACCTCATGATGCGCAGTGCAGAACTGGCTGAGCGGCTCGATGTGCGGCTCCACACCCATCTCGCCGAGAACGCAGAGGATGACGAGTTCGCGCTCGCCACCTTCGGGATGCGGCCGGTTGACTACTACGAGCACTGTGGCTGGCTCTCGGATCGGAGTTGGGGTGCGCATGTCGTCATGCCGAACCCGGACGAGGTCGCTCGACTCGGGGCTGCGGGGGTCGGGATCGCGCACTGCCCGAGTTCGAACATGATCCTCGCTTCGGGCATTGCCCCGGTTGTCGACCTGCGTGCCGCCGGCTGCCATGTCGGCCTTGGGTGTGACGGGTCGTCATCGGCTGACTCGGCGTCGCTGTGGCAGGAAGCCAGGTTGGCGATGTTGCAGGGCAAGCTCCGCAGCGGTGCCGACGCGATGGAAGCGCGCACTGCGCTCGAGATCGCAACCCGCGGTGGCGCAGGATGTCTGGGCCGGGTGGGGGAGATCGGCGAGTTGTCGGTGGGCGCCGTTGGCGATGTCGCCGTCTGGAAGCTCGACGGGCCGATCTTTGCTGGAGTGGTCGAGGACCTGATCGAGGGCTGGCTACGGACTGGGCCGCATGCGGCGTGGCACACGATCGTCGCTGGCCACCCCGTCGTAGAGTCGGGTGTGCTCGTCGCTGCCGATCTCGACGAGAAACTCGCCGCGCACGCGGCGGCCGCTCGGCGGTTCCGTCCGGCGTAGGGCTGGGCCGGTCCGCCCCCGGTAGGGCTGCTCAGGCGGTGATGGTGCCGGGAAGTTCGCCGGTGTTGCGCCACTCCTCGAGGAAGCCGGCGTAGTCGAGCAGGCTGCCGGTGTAGACGAGGTTGCGGATCTTCATTCCCTCGAAGTTCGACTCATTGTTGTAGTAGCTGGGCGTGCAGTTCATCGAGTAGTTGCCCATGCGGCCGGCCTGGCTGAACAGCAGCATCAGCCATTCTTCTTCGGCGTCGACGCTCGGCTCGATCCGCTCAATGTCGCGTTGCTCACACTCATTGATCAGCCAGGCGACGTGCTCGGCCGACTTGCCGAGGAAGTGCACGAAGTTCACTCCAAACCCGGCCTGCACGATCGAAATCATCATCATGTTCGGGAAGTCGTGGGACAGCACCCCGTGGAGTGAATGAGCGCCGTCGTGCCAGCGCTCGCTGAGCCGCACACCGTCGCGTCCGGCCGGGTCGAACCCGAGCCGAGTTTGGAAGTCGGCCATGACTTCGAAGCCCGAGGCGAACACGATGCAGTCGAGCGGGTACTCGATGCCATCGACGACTGCGCCTCCGGCGGTGATCTGTTCGAGGCCCTTCCCATCGGTGTCGACCAGATGAACGTTGGGCTTGTTGAACGCAGGCAAATAGTCGTCGTGGAAGGTCAGCCGCTTGCAGTGCTTGCCGTACCACGGCATGAGCTTCTCGGCGGTCTCGGGATCGTCGACCAGGTCGGCGATTCGCTGCCGGATTCCGTCCATGACCGCGAAGTCGATCCGGTCGAGTTCGGCCTGTTCCTCCGGCGTATCGGCGGCGAGTTGGGTGTTGTCCCAGTTGGCACCCACCCACTCGTCATCGACGAGGACCTCGTCGGGTTGCACACCGGTGACACAGTGGGTGAAGTTCTCCACCCGCTTGTTGTGCCAACCCTCCTCGAGGCTCTCGAACCACTCGACATCGGTCGGCCCGTTGCCTCGGTAGCCAACGGCGGCGGGTGTGCGCTGGAAGACAAAGAGTTCCTTCGCGGTACTCGCGAGCTTCGGGATGGCCTGCACTGCGGTGGCACCGGTGCCGACGATGCCGACCCGCTTGTCGGCGAGTTTGTCCATCGGCTCGGTCGGGCTGCCGCCGGTGTAGCCGTAATCCCACCGGCTGGTGTGGAAGGCATGACCCTCGAACTCTTCGATGCCGGCAATGCCCGGCAGCTTCGCCTTGTGGAGGATCCCGCCGGCGGTGACGAAGAACTTGGTGGTGATGGTGTCGTCACGGCTCGTCGTGATCGTCCACCGGCCCGTGCCCTCATCCCAGGCGGCATCCGCAACCTCGGTCTGGAAGATCGCGTGCGGGTAGAGATCGAAGTGTTCGCCGATGGTCTGGCAGTACCGGAAGATCTCCGGCGCACTCGCGTACTTCTCGGTCGGCATGAAGCCGGTCTCCTCCAGCAGCGGGAGGTAGGTGTAGGACTCGACGTCGCACATGCAGCCCGGGTAGCGATTCCAGTACCAGGTACCGCCGAAGTCGCCGCCCTTCTCGATGATGCGGAAGTCACGGATGCCGTAGCGGGTGAGCTCCACCGCAGTCATCATCCCGGCGAACCCTCCGCCCAGGATGACCGCCGTGAACTCCTCGACGATCGGCTCGCGGGTGAAGCCGGGCTCGACGTACGGGTCGGTATCGAAGTCGGCGAACTTCCCAGACAGGTGGCTGTACTGCCTGTCACCCTTGGGCTTGACCCGCTTCGCCCGTTCTTCGGCGTAGCGCTCACGGGCAGCGGCGATGCGGGCGTCAATGTCGGCAGTGTCGGCCATGCCTTGAGTCTGCGGAATCGATCACGATCAGCGCAACTCCGTGAGGTGTGACGGGGATAGCGTCGCGGCATGTCGGAACGCACCATCGCCCTGCGAAACCAGATGACCCCCCACGAAAAGGCGCTGTTCGTGGCCGGAGCCGACATGTGGCACACCGCCCCGGTTGACCGACTCGGTATCCCGGCGCTGAAGGTGACCGACGGCCCCAATGGTGCCCGCGGTGACGGCCTGATGGGCACCGGCACGCCGACGGCCTGTATCCCATCGGGCGCCGCGCTCGGGGCGACATGGGATCCCGAACTGGTCGAGGCGCTTGGCGTGCTCCTCGGTGAGGAATCTCGGGCCAAGGGCTCGAACGTCCTGCTGGCGCCGACGATCAACCTGCACCGTTCGCCCAAGGGGGGCCGAAACTTCGAGTGTTACAGCGAAGATCCGCTGCTGACCGGAAAGATCGCCGCTGGCTTTATCCGTGGGGTGCAGTCGCAAGGTGTCGCCGTGACGGCCAAGCACTTTGTCGGCAACGACAGCGAGTTCGAACGCAACACGATCGATTCGCGCATGGACGAGCGCACCTTGCGTGAAGTGGCTCTCCTGCCGTTCGAACTCGCCGTGAAAGAGGGCGGTGCGTGGGGGCTGATGACCGCCTACAACCGGCTCAATGGCACGTACTGCTCGGAGCACGAATGGTTGCTCAAGACGGTGTTGCGCGACGAGTGGAACTTCGACGGCTTCGTCGTGACCGACTGGTTCGCCAACGGCTCGTCCGCCGGCTCAGCTGCGGCCCAGATGACGCTCGAGATGCCGGGGCCGGGACGGTTCTACGGCGAGGCGCTCTTCGCGGCCATGGAGTCTGGAGAGGTGGAGGAGTCGACCGTTGATGCGTTGGTCGACGATCTCCTCCTCGTGCTGGAGCGCACCGGCGCGCTCGACGGGCTCGGCAACGAACCCGAAAAACCGCTCGACCGACCAGAAGACCGTGCCTTGAACCGACGTGCGGCGGCGGCCGGCTCGGTCCTCCTCCGCAACGACGGCATCCTCCCACTCGACCCGGCCACGATCGGCTCGGTCGCCGTCATCGGGCCCAACGCCCGCAACGCCAAGGTGATGGGGGGCGGTTCGGCGACGGTGCGGGCCTACCACACCACCTCACCACTCGATGCGCTCGAAGCGCGCCTCCCAGAGCTCGACGTTCGGTTCTCGCTCGGCGCCGATATTGACCGCACCGTCCCGCCGATCGCTCGACCGTTGCTCGACGGCACGACCACCATCGAATACCGCAACGGCTGGCGGTTTGACGGAGAGCCCGACGCCGTGGGCCACGACGCCCGCACGTCACTCCTTGCCTTCGGTGCGCCGGTCGATGGCATCGAGGGCGAGCGCTACAGCGCCCGCATCACGGCCACGATCGTGCCCGAGGTCGACGGGCCCCACATCTTCACGCTCACCGAGTCCGGTCGAGCAACACTCCGGGTCGACGGGGAGGTGGTCATCGATGCGACCGCCCCCGACATCGAACGAGGCGACGCCTTCTTTGGGTTCGGGTCGATCGAGCTCTCGGGCGAGGTCGAACTCGCCGCCGGTCAGCCGGTGACGGTCGAGATCGACTTCACCAACGAGGGGGCAATCCTGCTTTCCGGCGTCGTCGTGGGTGCTCGGCCGCTGGTGGAACGAGATCTCATCGGGGACGCGGCCCGGCTCGCCGCCGAGTGCGACGTAGCCCTCGTCGTCGTCGGTACGAACGACGACTGGGAGACAGAAGGCCGCGACCGGGACTTGTGGGAGCTGCCGGGCGGGCAACCCGAACTCATCCGCGCCGTCGCCGCCGCCAACCCGCGCACGATCGTTGTCATGAACGTCGGATCGCCGCACTCGGTCGACTGGATCGACGAGCCCGCTGCCGTCCTCAACGTGGGCTTCGGTGGTCAGGAACTCGGGGAGGCAGTCGTCGACATGCTCATCGGGGAACTCGAACCCTCGGGCCGCGCCCCCACCACGATCGGTGCCCGGTACGAGCACTTCGCCGCCTTCACCAACTATCCGGGCGAGAACGGGGTCGTGCAGTACGGCGAAGGCGTGTACTGCGGACACCGATGGCACGACTCGATCGGGATCGAACCCGCGGTCGCCTTCGGCTCCGGCCTCGGCTACACGACCTTCGAGATCACCGATGTTCCTGTGACGGCCGACTTTGTCGACGGCGTCTCGATCAATGTCACCGTCACCAACACGGGTGAACGTCGGGGCAGCGAGGTCGTGCAGGCCTATGTGGAGCCGCCGTCGGGCCCGGTTCCTCGGCCAGTCCGAGAGCTCAAGGCGTTCCGGAAGGTCACCCTCGACCCCGGCGAGTCAGCGACGGTGACCCTCGAGTTCGACGCCCGGGCGTTCGCATCGTTCGACGCAGGCGATCCGGTTCACGCAGAACTCGCAGCCAACAGTCTGGTTCCGGCGGGCGGGGGCGGTCGTCACCGCGAGGTTTCAGGCTGGTACATCGAGCCGGGCGACCATGTCGTCCATGTCGGTCGGTCATCGCGTGAGTTCGCCGGGGCCTGTGTCGTCACCGTTGCTGACGAGCGCCACCTCGGCGTGTGACCCACAACCAAGGCTCTGGACCCGACTGCTCACGTTCGGCTCCTCGCCGAAAGCTCTGCTCCGACTGTTGGCGACCGCGATGGGTCAGCGGTTGCGCAGCCCCGCCAGTACCCGGCTCGGGGTGAGCGGGAACGAATCGAACCAGACGCCCGTGGCGTCGTGCACGGCGGCGACCAGCGCCGGGGCGTAGGTGATGAAGGGCATCTCGGCGACGCCGCGGGCACCGAACGGGCCGAGTGGGTCGGCGAGTTCGAGGATCTGGCTGTCGACGTCGGTCGGGATGTCACCGATGCCGGGAATCAGGTAGCCCGAGAATCGAGGATTGGTGATGAACCCGTCTCGTAGTTGGAGATCCTCGCTGAGCGCATAGCCGTGGGCCTGCACAACTGCGCCCTCTATCTGCCCCTGCACGAGGCGAGGGTTGATCGCGGTTCCGACATCGTGGGTGGAGGTCACGCGGTCAACGCGGATGTGGCCGGTCTCGGTGTCGACGGTGATGTCAACGCACTGGGCCATGTAGGCGATGCAGAAGTTCGCGCTGCCAGCACCGGTGTCGGGGTCAAGTGACTCGGTCGGCGGCGGGGTGTAGCGAAAGAACCCATGCGCCGGTCGTTGACCATCACGCCATGCCTTCTCGGCCTCCTCGGCTGCACCGAGGATCGAGTTGCCGGACATGAAGGTGAGTCGGCTGGCTGACGCAGAGCCGGGATCGCCGGAGGAGGCGGTGTCGCTGAAATGGCCTTCGATCCGGTCGAGCGGCAGGCCGATAGCATCGGCCGCCATCTGCAGCATCGCCTGATGGTTGCCCTGCCCGACCTCGGCACCGCCGTGGAACAGGTCGGCCCGGTTGGGACTCTCCTCGTCGGGGTCGCCATGCAGCACGATCTCGGCTTCGCAGCGTTCAGGAAAGCCGAACGAGAAGCCGACGTTCTTGAACCCGGCCGCGAAGCCGCGGCCCCTGCGCAGCGCCGCCGGGTTCGACGGCAGCGAGGCGATGGGGGAGAACGGCTCCGGCTCATCGACCGGCTCGCCCAGATCGGCGCGCACCGAACACGCCGTGATCACCTCGCGGATGCTGACACCGTCGGGCATAGGTGTCTGGGTTGTGTGGTCATCGCCGTCCTCAAGAGCGTTCCGCAGCCGGAGTTCGGCCGGGTCGATCCCGAGGTGATCGGCGAGCTTGTTCATTGCCGTCTCGATGGCGAAGTGGCCCTGTGGCCCCCCGAACCCGCGAAAGGCACCGCCCGGCACGGTTGTCGTATAGATCGCCCGAGAGTCGATTCGAGCGTGAGGGATCCGGTACGGACCACCGACCGAAAGGTGGGCGTTCCCCAGCACCTTGTTCGAGGTGTAGTTGTAGGCGCCGGCGTCGAGGTCGACGTCGGCTTCGAGAGCCGTGATGATCCCCTCGGCGGTCGCTCCGAGCCGAAGCTGGATGCGGCCCCGGTGCCGTTTGTGATGTCCGACGATCGACTCTTCGCGGGACCAGCGGCAATGGATCGGCCGGGTCTCGCCCCGCTCGGCCAGCCGCATGGTGGCGAGACCAAGCGCGATTTGGATCGACATGTCTTCTTTGCCACCGAACGCTCCGCCGATCGCCCGATAGATGATCCGAACTCGATCCTCAGGCAGACCGAGTACGTGGGCGACCTGCTCCCGGTCCTCCGATGTCCACTGGCCCCCGATCTCGATCGTGACCCGGCCCTCGTCGTCGAGGTAGGCCGTTCCGGCCTCGGGCTGAAGGTACGCGTGCTCCTGGTGCGGAACCTCATAGGTGCCGTCGATCACGACATCGGCGACCGCCCATCCGAACTCGATATCTCCCTTGCGGATGCGAAGGTGGTGGTAGGCGTTCGTGTCGAGCCCGTTCTCGGGATGCAGGAGGGGAGCGTCGGGGGCGAGGGCGGCGTCGATGTCGGCGACGATGGGGAGGTCTTCCCACTCGACCTCGAGCGCCGCGGCGCCCGCCCGAGCTGCGTCGATGTTCTCGCCGACGACCACGGCGATCTGGTCGGCCTCCCACCGACTGATCGCACCGTCGACCGCAGCGGCGCCGGAATGGTCGACCCCGACCAGGGCCGGCTGATCACGCATCGTCAACCCGTACTCGTTGACCGGTGCGTCGGCGGCGGTGATCACGTCGACCACGCCTGCGGTGGCGCGGGCTGCGTCGGTCGACATCGACAGCATCCGCGCGTGCGCCTTGCCCGAGAAGACGACAACGGCGTGAAGTGCGTTGTCCGGGACGGCATCACCGGCGTAGCAAGTCGAGCCGTCGACCTTGCCCGCCGCATCACGGCGGGGGACCGAGGATCCGACCGCGCTCACGGGGCGAGTTCCACGTCGACGACGCTCGCCCGTTGCACGGCCTGCATGATCGGGTAATAGCCGGTGCAGCGGCAGAGGTTGCCTGACAGCCCGAGGCGGATGTCATCGAGCGTTGGATCGTGGAGCTCATCAAGGAGTGCCGCGCCGGCCACGATGAAGCCGGGGATGCAGAACCCGCACTGCACGGCGAACTCGTCGATAAACGCCTGCTGCAGCACGTGGGGGGTCTCGGTTGGAGCGATGCCCTCGACCGTCACGACCGTCGAGCCCGCTACCTGGGCGGCAGGGATAAGACAGCTCATGACGGCTCGGCCGTCGACGAGGACGGTGCATGCCCCACACTCACCTTCGGCACAGCCCTCCTTGCTCCCGGTGAACGCTCCCTCCTCACGCAACCAGTCGAGCAGGGTGAGCGACGCCGCCCGGTTCCCGACGACGGTGGTGCCGTTGACGGTGAGTTCGATGTCGGTGGTGTCGTCAACGCTGCCCGGCCCTGCCTGGTTGACCCGACGATTGTCGCTGAGGCACGGCACGCGTCCAGGCCAACGCGCCGAGGTTTCGTCGTTGCGGATTGCGAGCAGTGCCCGCCGCACAAGGGTCGGCACCATGGCCAGTCGGTAGTCGGCGGTAGCTCGCACGTCGTCGAGCGGGGTCAAACCGGTGACCGCCGCGGTTGCGCATGCGTTGATCGCATCGTCATCGAGTGGTCGGCCGATGAGGGCGGCAGCAGCGTCGGCGAGCACCTCGACGCGGGCAGCGACGCTGCCGATCGCCAGCCGAGCGTCACGAACGACACCGTCGGCTGCTCGGTCGATGGTGATGCCGAGGTGGACAACGGAGATGGCCTGGGCAGCTCGGTTGCCGAGCTTCACCCAGATCCCTGCCTCCGAGTCGCCGAGGGCGGGAAATTCGATGGCGGTGATGAGTTCGTCGTCAGCCAACACCGTGGATCGGAATCCAGTGAAAAAGTCGTCGAGGCGAAGGGTTCGCTCGCCGCGGACTGAGGCAATGCTGACCATGGCGTCGAGGGCCAGGAGTGCGGAGATTGTGTCGTTGGCTGGGCTCGCAGTTGCGAGGTTGCCAGCGATTGTTGCCCGGTTCCGGAGTTGAGGCGATCCGATCTCCAGACACGCCTGGGCAAGGGGAAGTGCAACGACGGGGAGCTCCGGATGGCCGGCGACCTCATTGTGGGTGGTGAGCGCTCCGAGTCGGACCGAACCCCCGGCGATCGTGATGTCTCGCAGTTCATCGAGCGCGGTGAGATCGAGCAGCGTCACGGGATCGCCGCCCCCGCCTCGGTGGAGATCAAGCAGGAGATCGGTGCCGCCGGCGATCGGTCGGATCTGCGGGTCGCTTGCCATCGCTTCGAGGGCGTCGACGAGTGACGTGGGCCGCAGGACGCGGCCAATGGGTTGGCCGGGCCGTTGGACGGGATGCAGGGAATCGACCGTCATTTACAGATTGTAAACCCGGACGTGTGGTGAGTGAAGGCCGGCGGGTACTCGTCCGACTCGGAGGCGAGCCGTTCGGCTCCAACTTCTGGGCCACACTGCGCGAGCATCACCCCATGACGCGCTCCCCACTGGCTGCTCTGCTTCTTTCGCTTTCCCTCCTCGGCGGCGCCTGCGGAAACGGTGATGAGGACCCAGCGGTCTCGACGCCGGTCGATCAGAACACCGCCGAAACGCCCTCGAGCACCGAGGCGCCAGCGGAGACCACGTCGACCACGGCGGCTTCGGCCGAGACCACCACGACCACCGTCGCCCCACTCCCCGAACTCGTCACCCTCGATCGTGGGGCGTTCTCAGTGGGGGCGACCACCGTTGTCGTCGACGATGGCGTGCGCGATCGACCGCTGACGGTCGAAGTCTGGTTCCCACTCGACCCGGCGACTGCGGTGGACAAGGAAGCGCATGCGTACTCCTTCGTCACCGGGGACACCTATGTTTCGGCCCACGCAGTGAGCGCTGACCCGGCCGAAGCCGCCGCCGGCCCGTTTCCACTCGTTGTGTACTCCCACGGATCAGGGGGGCTGCGGTACATCCAGTCCGACTACACCGAGACGATCGCCAGCCACGGCTATGTCGTGGTGGCCCCCGACCACACCGGAAACACCGCCGTGGAGCAAGCGCTTGGGATCGATGTCGACGTTGAGCAGGTCACGCTTGATCGCCCGCTCGACGTGATCGCCGTGATCGACGCCATGGTGGCAGGCGCCACTCCCGAGACCGCACCGCTTGCCGGAATCATCGACCCTGAGTCGATCGCGGTCGCAGGGCACAGTGTCGGCGGCTACACGACCTATGCCGTCGCGAGTGGCGTGACCATCAACGGGGTGGCCGTGGCGCCCGATGATCGAGTCGATGCGCTCATCACGTTCGCTCCCGCCATCGGCGATGGCACCAACGGGCGGCTGACGAACGCTGACCTGGCGTTGATCAAGCAACCGTCACTCGTGATCGCCGGCACGGCCGATGAGAGCACCCCAATCGACCCCAATGTCGAAACGGTGTGGGCCGCGGTGAATGCGTCGCCGCACTATCGAGTGGATCTCGTCGACGCGGCTCACCAGTCCTTCACCGACGTGTGCGACTACCAGGAGGAAGTCGCGTCGTTGCCCGACACCACCGAGGTCGTCGCCGAACTCATCGACAGCTACGCCCAGGCCGGCTGTCTGCCGGAGCAGATGCCGCATGAGCGAGCCAAGGCCCTGACCAACACGTTCTCGGTTGTGTTCCTCAACTCGGTGCTGCGAGGCGGCGAGATGATCACTGAGGAGACCAACGCGATTCCTGACGACGTGGTGTTCGCGGCGAAGGAGTAGCCGGTTCGGTCGAGGAGATCGCCGGCGTGGAGGTGACTCAGCTCATGCTGAGTCCGGACGACCCGATTCGTTGCCAGCTGTGGTTGACCGTCTCTCAGCCGTTCCGCTGACGGGTTCGAGCTCGAACTTGTCGAAGTCAGGTTCTCGTGTCCAGGCCTGGTACACGTGCAGCGGCCACGGGCTGAGTGTGTGCACGGTCCCGTTTGCGTTCTTGTAGTGGGTGTTGGTGATCGACCAGTGACTCCAGACCATCTGTGAGATTTCGGCCTGGAGTTCAGCGTCATAGGTTTCGTAGGCCTCAACCGTCGGCTCGATCGACACGAGGTCGTCGGCAATCAGCTTGTCGATGCACTGCATGATGTAGGTGATCTGGCACTCCGAGTGGAAAATCAGTGATCCGCCGCTCGCGAGGTTGGTTCCCGGCCCGTACATACAGAAGAGGTTCGGGAAACCCGGCATGGTGATCCCGAGGTAGGCAGCCGGCTCATCGCCCCAGAACTCCCGCAAGCTCAACCCCCCTCGGCCCGTGATCTCCATCGGCCAGAGGAAGTCGTTGTGGCGAAAGCCGGTGGCGTAACAGATGACGTCGGCCTCGTGGAACTCCCCATCGACGGTTCGGATGCCGTTCGGCTCGATTCGCTCAATGCCGGTTCGGACGAGATCGACGTTCGGCTTCTTCAAGCAGCCGAGCCACGATCCGTTGTCCTGCAGGGTGCGCTTGCCGGTGGGTGGGTAGTCGGGGGTGATCTTGGCGAGGAGGTCGGGGTCATCGCCGATCTGCTCGGCCATGAACCCGAGGAAGAAGTCGCGGGTCGACTTGTTGCGCTGGCTGATCGTCAACCCATCAGAGTCGTCCCAGTCCGGATCGATTCGGGGCCCGGCGAGGTCGACGCCAGCCCCAGGCCAGAGGATCAGGAAACGGAACCAACTGCGGAACGAAGGCAGGTGCCGTATCGCCCACTTCATGCCGTCGGGGACCCGCTCGTGGTAGTTCGGGTTCGGGAACATCCACTGGGCTGTGCGTTGGAACACGGTGAGGTGCTCGACCTCATCCGCGATTGTGGGTGCGATCTGGAACCCGGTTGCGCCGGCCCCGACGAGCGCAACCTTTTGGCCGGTGATGTCGACATCGTGATCCCACCGGATCGAGTGGAACGACGGTCCTGCGAAGGTGTCCATGCCGTCGATCTCGGGAAGCTTGGGGCGATTGAGAGACCCGACGGCGGAGATGATGGCTCGCGCTGACAGTTCCTCGACAGCGCCGTCGAGTGTGCGGGTGCGCACCGTCCACGTTCCGGTGGCATCGTCCCACGTTGCCGCATCGACCTCGGTCTCGAACCGGCAGTGGGCGTCGATCCCGTACTTCTCCATCACGTTGATGAAGTACTGACGCAGTTCGGGCTGCTGCGAGAAGTACTCGGTCCAGTGGTCGGCTGGTTCGAACGAGTAGCAGTAGAAGTGGCTCCCGACATCGACGCGTGCGCCGGGGTAGGAGTTCTCCCACCAGGTTCCGCCCGGCCCGGCGTTCTTTTCGATGATCGTGAACGGGATCCCCGCTTCGCGGAGCCGGATGCCGGCGAGCAGCCCGGACTGGCCACACCCGATGATCAGGACGGGAACGTCCGGGTGGGCGACGGGAGGCGCTTGGGCGGACGGCACCCCGGCGCCATCAAGGTTCAACTCGCCGAGCATCATCGGCACGGTGTCGTCGGGGATCTCGGCGCACCCGATGAACGACATCATTTCCTGCACCAACGCCGGCGACGGGGGAGGAGGAAGGGCGCCGCCGCTGTCGCGGAAGGCGAGGATGTGGGGCAGCGCTCGGGCTCGGGCATCGGCCTGCGCCTCGGGCGACATGAAACCGTCGTAGATGTTGAGGAACAGGCCTTGCGGTTTGATCGTTTCGTCGCGGATCCATGACGGATCGCCGGTGAGATGCACCATCGAGCAGAGCAGCGTCGGCACACTGACCTCGTCGAGCATCCGGGCGATCGTCTCGTCGTCGTCGGTGATTGGGGTACGGCCGTTGAGGTCGGGCGGTTCAGGGTCGCGGTTGCTCACGGGGTCGATGCTGACAGGCGCTCGGTGCGCAGGCCAGACGGCGGGCGCTGAGCTGCGCTGCGGGGTACCGTCCGGCCATGCGTGTTGCTGGAGTTCAAGCCGCCCCCGTCTGGCTCGATCGGGAGGCCACGACGGCCGCCGTGATCGACTCGCTCCACGAGGCAGCCACCGGTGGTGCGCAACTCGTTGCCTTCCCGGAGACGTTCGTCGCTGGCTACCCGGCCTGGGTCGACATCACGGATGCGTCGGCGTGGGAACAGGCCGAGCAGCAGGAAGCGTTCCGCTGGTATGTGGAAGCCGCTGTCGATATCGAGGGCGGCCAACTCGATGGGGTGGTCGAGGCGTGCCGAGACCTCGGCGTGTTTGCGTATGTCGGGGTCGTGGAGCGGGCCGCCTCAGCGGAGTCGGTGTACTGCTCACTCGTCGCCATCGACCCTGTCGACGGCATCGTTGGTGTGCATCGAAAGCTCAAGCCCACGTTTGGTGAACGCATGGTGTGGAGCGACGGTGACGGTCACGGGCTCCGAGTGCACGAAACGAACGGGTGGCGGGTCAGTGGCCTCAACTGTTGGGAGAACTGGATGCCGCTCGCTCGCACGGCGATGTACGCCCAGGGAACCCAACTTCACATCGCTGTCTGGCCCGGCTCGGTTGGGCTGACCGAGGACATCACCCGTTTCATCGCCGCTGAAGGTCGCTGCCATGTGCTCTCCGTCGGTGCCGTGTTGCGAGCGGAGCACATTCCCGCCGACTTCCCGCTACGCAGCGCAATGCTCGAGGTCCGTGATCGTTTCTACAACGGTGGCACCATGATCTGCGCAGCGGGCGGTGAGGTGCTGGCGGGCCCGGTCCGCCACGATGAGACAATCGTCTACGCCGACCTCGACCTGGGCGCTGTCCATCGCGCCCGCCACAACTTCGATCCGACCGGTCACTACTCCCGCCCCGACGTGCTCGGGCTCAGTGTCGACCGCCGTCGCCTCGGACCGGCCTCGTTCTCGGAGTGATCGGGCGAGGATGCCCGGTCAGGCGGGCTGGGTGCCCAACTGCCGAAGCGCGAGTCGGTACCGCGTGTCAGGCCCGTCATGTTCGATGTAGCAGCCTTGAAGATGGCGATGCCCTGACGTGGGATCGAACTCGGTGCGGCCATGCAGCACTCGGTGGTTGTCCATGAACATCAGGTCGCCGGGGTCAAGGCGGAACACCGCCTGGTGTGCCGGGTCGTCCATCCAGGCTGAGAGCCAGCGGCGGCCCTCGTACCAGCCGTCGAGATCGGCACCATCGACCGGGATCGGCAAGTCGAGCTTGGTGTTGTAGCGCATCTGCCGGAACTGGCCGTTCGCGTCGAGTTCGATCATCGGACCGGTATCGACGACGACGTCGGATCCCATGTCGTAGCGGAAGTCGACCGGCACCGTGGCCAGGACTTCGTGCAGGTCGGGCCGCTCGCGACGCAGGGTCTCCGTCGCTGCGAAGCCATCGACGAGGAGCGAATCGCCACCCTGGGCGCCATTGGCCAGACAGTGCAGCAACTGCAGCCCCGGCTGGGACTTGCGGTAGGGCTGATCGGTGTGCGCCTTCAGCTCAATGGCGGTGTAGGCGAGGTCGGTAGGCTTGGGCTCGTTGCGGACGTCGAAGACCCAGCCGAAGTTGTTGCCGGAGATGTACCCGATGTGGTTGGCGACCGTTTCGACGGTCCCTTCGACCTGCGGGGTGTCGCGGATGATCACGAAACCGTGACGGGCGAAGTCGCCCAAGAACTGCACGGTCGCTTCGGCCACGCCCGGCTCATCGAGTTGGCCAGCGATGGTCGGCCACGACACGGTCGGGAACGGCAGGTTGTCGGGATCCCAGGCGATCGGTGCCGGCGGTGCCTCGGGGTCGGGCACCCAGCCGAGCCGCTGGGTGAGCACGGTTGCCGACAGCGAGCACCGATGATCATCGGTAAAGGTCACCGTCAGGGTGTCGCCCTCGAGTTCGGCCGCCACAGCCCGCAGGTCGGGTGGGAAGTCGATCGGTGTGAACAAACGCTGCCGGTTGGTCGCTTCGATCTGGCCAGGCTCCGTCGACTGCTCCCGGAGCCACTGTGGGTGCAGCCGGACTGGGCGCCCGTCCAAATGAACGTCGACGTGTCCGTCGGCGGTCACCGTGGCCGCCGTCTGAGGGGCAAGCAGGGTCATGGCATCACTCTGCGGCTGCCTGGCCACGCTGAACAGCCACCAAATCGGCATAGTGGCATAACCTGAAGGCATGGTACGTCCTGTCATTCGAACGGTCGGTCGTCTCGACCGGTTTGCCGTCTTCGATGCAGCCGCGCGGCTGGGAGGCTTCTCTGCTGCCGCACGCGAGTTGGGTATGACCCAGCCGGCCGTGACCCGCCAGATCCGAGCACTCGAACGGAGCCTCGGCCGTGACCTCTTCACCCGAACCGCCAACCGCAGTGAATTGACCGACGCCGGTCGTCGACTCCACGGTCACGTCGCCGTCGGCCTCGACCGTTTCGATGCCGGTGTGACGGAACTCAAGGCCACCGCCCCTGCCTTCGTGCTCGCTGCGCACCCAGGAATCGCTCAGGCCTGGCTCGTACCTCGCCTGGACGAACTGGCCGAGGTGATCCACCCACTCGATCTTCGCCTGTGGCTGTTTGATCGAGACACCGACGTCGCCGGTGGAGCGTTCGACGCTGCCATCCGGGTCGGAAACGGCCATTTTCCGGGTTGCGATGCGGAACTACTCTTCTCCGAACGCGTCGTTCCGGTCTGCTCGCCTGCCTTCGCCGAAGAGTTTGGTCTGCACGCAGGCACGACACCGGAGGAACTCCACGAGGTCCCGTTCATCAACATGGACGACGGAGATTCACCGTGGTTGTCGTGGGACGGTTGGCTCGCATCATGTGGGGTCACCCTTCGTCGAAACCCCGGGCGCGTGCTCTTTCAGAACTATCCGATGGTGATCCAACAGGCCCTGGTCGGCCGCGGCGTCGCCCTCGGGTGGCGAGGCCTGATCGATGACCTGGTCGACGGCGACGCGCTCACGATCGTTGGGCCCGAGGTGGAGACAGGCAACGGGTACTACATCACCTGGCCCGTGGATCGGCGCACCGCCGAGGCCGATGCCCTGATCGACTGGCTTCGCGCCGAAGCTGTCCGCTGACCCCTACGAGCGGAGCAGACGGCGGTACAGCCGAGCCGCCTTGTCGATTTCGTCAATGTCGATCCACTCGACCGCCTGATGGGCTTGATCGATCGAGCCGGGGCCGAACACCACGATCTCGGCGCCGGTGTCGGTGTACTGCAGCGCGTTGCTGCCGTAGGTCACGACATCGGGATCGGTCTCACCCTGCTCAGCGAGCCAGCGAACCAGCGGTGAGTCCGGGCTCTGATAGAAGCCCTTGAACGCCGCTTCAAGCGAGATGTCGACCGCGCACGGCTCTGCTGCAGCCCGAGTGATCGCCGACAGGTGCTCGAAGATCTCGTCGGGATCCTCCATCGGGGCGACCCGACGTCCGATGTACATCGAGGCGTGCGGCGGGATGATGTTGCGGGCAACGCCACCCTCCATCGTGAGGACCGCGACCGAGCCGTTCCCGACCTCTGTCGCCGGCTCGAGGGCATCGATCCGTTCCTGCTCGGCGTCGATGGCGTCGACGATGCGGCCAGCACCGCTGATCGCGTTCACGCCGAGATGAGGCTGCGAGGAGTGGCACGCATGGCCGTGGACGGTGACCTCCATGCCGACGCCACCCTTATGGCCGTAGACGGGCGCACAGTTGGTCGGTTCAGCCACGATCATTTGATCGACCCGCTCATTGTTGGCGGCGAGCCAGGCGGCGAATCGGCCAGCCCCCATCAGGCCGCCGACCTCTTCGGCGACCGTACCGACGACATTGATTGTGGGCATCGGGCGTTCGCCGTTGCGCTTCATCTCCTCGATGACCGACAGCACGATGGCCAGGCTCGCCTTGGTGTCGACCGACCCGCGGCCATACACACGGCCATCCTCGATCCGTCCGTCGAAGGGCGGGTCGGTCATGTGTTCAACGCCGACGGTATCGATGTGCACATCGACGACGATCGTGCGATCCGACTGGCCTTCGAATCGGGCGTAGACGTTCTCTCGACCATCGATGACTTCATCGGTGGTGACCTCGGCGCCGAGATCGGCAGCCCGCTCGGCCAGCCATGCCGACATGGCGACCTCGCCTTCGTCCCCCGAAGTCGGCCCTGCCTGGAGCGGGTTCACACTCGGGATGCGCACTAGGTCGCCGACGCGTTCGGCGATGGTCTCGGTTGGGATGAGGTCGGGAGTGGCCATCCCCTGACCCTAAACCACACACGCGTGGCTAGCCTCCTGAGCGATGGACGAACGTGATCAGCTGCCCACCGACGAAGCGGTGTCCGACGACACCGTCGAGGGGTCCGACACCGAACTCGACGAGATCGCCGCCGGCCTCGACACCGTCGAAGCGGCGATGAAGGCCATCGACGGTGACGACATGGACGCCGCCGAGTGTCTCACCGCATCGCTCGCCGACGCAGACACCGACACCGGCACCGGCGAGGGCTGACGATGGCGCGCTCGTCGGCCCGATTCCGACGATTGGCGCCGGCGCTTCTGACCGGCGGTGCCGTCGCCGGTGTCGCCTATGTCCTGAACGAGCGCAACCAGCGCTCGGATTCGAGCAGCGGGACGGCGGCACCTTCGCCGCTGAGTGCTGTCAGTCGAGGGTCGCGAAGCGCAACCATGGCCCGCCTGATCGGTCGGCGAGCCCGAGACCGCACCTGGACCAAGGCTCGCCAGCGACTCGCCGACGACGAAACCCGTCGGCGGTTGCAGGCCGAACTCGAACGTCGCGAGGCGGACGATGTCGTGGCGGCGCTGGGCCACATGAAGGGCGCGATGATGAAGCTCGGCCAGATGGCCAGCTATCTCGACGAAGGCATGCCCGAGCCGATGCGTGAAGCGCTCGCCGGCCTGCGATCCGATGCGCCACCCATGCCCGGCGACCTTGCGCTGAGCGAGATCGAGGCCGGACTCGGCCGACCACTCCACGAACTCTTCGACTCGATCGATCCCGAACCAATTGCGTCGGCATCGATCGGTCAGGTCCACCGTGCTCGCACGATCGACGGGCGCGAGGTCGCGGTCAAGGTCCAGTACCCCGGCATCGCCGCCGCGATCTCCGCCGACATGGACAACTCCGAGACGATCGCCGGGACGCTCGGCATCGTGTTCCCCGGACTCGACCCCCAGGAACTGGTCGAGGAGCTCCGCGCCCGGATTGGTGAGGAACTCGACTATCGCAACGAAGCCACCAATGTGCGCCTCTTTGCCGACTACTACCGCGGCCACCCGGCGATCTGGATCCCTGATGTCATCGACGAACTGTCGAGCGGCACCGTCCTGACCACCGAGTTCGTCGACGGCGAGCGCTTCGAAGCGGTGTACGAACGCGATCAGCAGGAACGGGATCGGGTGGCGGAGATCCTCTATCGCTTCGTCTTCCGAAGCCTCAACCGCCAATACGTCTTCAACGGTGATCCTCACCCCGGCAACTATCTGCTTGCCGCCGATGGCCGAGTCGCCTTCATCGACTTTGGCTTGGTGAAGCACTTCGAGCCGGAAGAGATCGCACAGTTTGCGCGCCTGATCCGCGCCATGCTCGACCGCGACGCCCGGTCGTTCCGTGCAACGGCAGAAGCGGTCGATGTGCTGCGTCCGGGAGCGCCGTTCACCGATGACGAGATCTACGACTGGTTCGCGGCGTACTACGAACTCATCCTCGACAACCGAGAGATCACGGTCACGTCGGAGTACTCGGCGGCCTTGCTCTACAAGACCTTCGACGCGCGAACGAACCAGATTCTGAAGTACGCGAACGTGCCGCCGACCTTCGCCTTGATCCAGCGGATCAACCTCGGCCTGTTCTCGCTGATGGGGAAGTTGGAGGCCACGGCCAACTGGCGGGCGATCAGCGAGGAACTCTGGGTATGGACCGATGCCGACCCGACAACCCCGCTGGGTGAGGCTGAAGCGGCGTGGGTCGCGAGTGGCGTCAGCAACGCCGCCCGAACCCATGCCGAGAATGCGGCTCGGCTCGAAGCCGGCGACCACGCCGGTGTCGCCGAATCCGGCAGCGACGACTGACCAGAAACGCTCGCGGCCGCTACGGCTGGTTGAGCCGGTCGCTCACCGCCATCAAGTAGCCCGTCGCTCGCTCCTGAAGCGGGTAGCGGTTGACGATCGACTCGAACTCGGGGCCGTGGTCGGCCACCAGCAGGTGCGCCAGTTCGTGAATCAGCACACTGTCGAGCACCCACGGCGGTACGTCAACGAGTCGATCGGAGATGCGGATCTCGCCGGTGCCGACCGTGCACGACCCCCAGCGTTGCCGCTGGATCTTTGACCAGGCCACCGAGGTGGCGTGGGGGAGTCCATACTCGTCGGCCAGGCTGCGGGCACGAGCCTCGAGGTCGATCGCAGAGGAGCGCCGCTCGCGTTCGATTCGTTCGACGACGTCATCGACAAAACGGGCCTCGTCCTCGGCCGTCATCCACGAAGGAATACGGACACGGATCACGCCATCGACGATGCGAGCCGACACCGTCTTGTTGCGACGGTCTGAGCGGATGACTTCGACTGGGTAGCGCGACGACATGCGTCGCGCCTGGTGCACCGGGTGGCTGGGGTCGTGCGACGTCGCTTCGGCCGAGGCGGATTCGTTCATCAGGTGTAGTCCCCGGTCTCGATCGTGATGTCGTCGGGGGCGAGCAGGATCCGCTCGCCGACGCGCCAGGCGCCGTCATAGTGCAGCCACCGTCCGCCGAGGTTCGCAATGCGCTCGTAGCTGCCGAGGAAGTGCCGCTCGAGGGTGTAGATGACGCCGCCGTGGCTGACGGCCAGCACGTCGCCTGCACCACCGGTGTGATCGACGATGTCCGCAAGGCTCGCCATCACCCGTTCGAGCACAAGGTTGTCGGGCTCCCAATTCGGTGGCCAGATGCCAGCCTCGAGGTTGCCGGGAAATGCGAGGTCGATTTCGTCGCGGGTCAACCCCTGGTACTCGCCGGCATGGCGCTCTTTGAGTCGAGGGTCGATGATCACCGGCCCCACACCGATCCCCTCCCCGATGATGGTGGCGGTGTGGTGGGCCCGCTCGAGGTCGCTGGCAAAGAGTGCGTCGAAGCTGCCAGCGTGCGCGGCGGCGCCTCGGGCCTGAGCGCGGCCGAGCTCCGACAGTGGGGGGTCCTCCTGGCCCTGCCAGCGCCCCACGGCGTTCCATTCCGATTGTCCGTGCCGAGCGAGCAGGAGGTTGAGCATGTGGCGGCGACCGTATCGACGCCCTCGGACATGGCCGGGGATGCCCCCCTGTGGAAATCGGGGTGGGGCGGGCATCATGGAGTCCATGGCCACACTGCGTCTTTTCGCCTCGATCCGTGAAGCCGCTGGCACCGGCACGGCGACCTTCGAGGGAACCACCGTCGGCGAGGTACTCGACGCTGCGCTCGATGCCTACGGCGGCCCCGACAGCCTGTTCGCTGGCCTTCTCGACACCTGCAACGTCTGGTGCAACGGTGAACCAGCCGAGCGGGATCAGCCGGTGACCGAGGCCGACGAGGTGGCGATCCTGCCGCCGGTGTCAGGTGGCTGATTCGGGCTCCTGCGGTGAGGGCGCGGCGATGGGGCAGCCGGAACCGGCCAGTAGGCTCGCAGCCGTGATTCCCGAGCTGACCCGTGTGCTGGACTCTGCGTACCTTGCGGGCATCGCCACTGCGCCACTCGACGACATCCGCTCGATGCGGTCGAGCTGCGCCGACCTGGAGAATGGCGCGTCTTTTGTTCGGCGGCTTGCCCAGGGCCGACTCGACCTGCTGGTCGAGGAACGCAAGCGTCGCGCCGAAGGCGCTGGTGGTGATCTTGCTGCGCTCGTCGACGGCCTTGCCGACACCCTGAGCGACGGCGTTCGAGCCGCTGGCTCCGGCCGTCTCGATCAAGAACTCGATCCTCCCGACCATGTGGTTGGGCCTCTCACTGATCTGCTCGATGCCCGGGTTGGCCCGGGGGTGATCAGCGGGGTTGCCGATCTCGATGATCCGGGCCTGGCTGCCGCTGTCAACGCGCTCCGCGACTTCGAGGAGGAGTTGTCCGCAGTCCGACGGTCGCTCCACACCACGATCGACGCGCTCAACAACGAACTCGCCCGGCGCATCGCTGCCGGTGAATCACCGACCGGGCTCGCCTGAGCGCCCTGCCGATCACGATGTGGGTTCGTCTCGCCTTGGAATGCGCCGCTGTGCCGGTCGGTTGGAGAAGCTGATGGCCAGGGTTGCGATGCTCTCGCTCCACACGTCACCTCTGGTGCAGCCAGGCGGCGGCGATGCGGGCGGCATGAACGTCTATGTGCGCGAGCTTGCTGCTGCCCTTGCGCACGGCGGCACGGACGCAACGGTCTATGTCCGTCGCTGGAACCGGGATCTTCCGACCCGTATGACCGTCGAACCCGGCTTCGAGGTGGTGCATGTCGACGCCGGTCCGATCGACCTGGCAAAGGAGCAGCTGCCAGGAATCGTCGACGAATTTGCCGATGGTGTCCGGGATCACCTCTCCTACGAACCCGCCGACGTTCTCCATGCCAACTACTGGCTGAGCGGTGTTGCCGCCCACCGCCTCAAGCACGAACTCGACCTTCCACTGGTGTCGACCTTCCACACGCTCGCCCGAGTGAAGGCCGAGACCGGCGACCTCGAACCTCAAGCTCGGATCGATGCCGAGGCCGATGTCGTTGCCTGCAGCGACATCATCACGGCCAACTCGGTTGTTGAGATGCACGAACTCGTCACCCACTACCGCGCTGATCCGAGCCGGATCGAGGTCGTGCCCCCGGGAGTCGACCATGCGTTCTTTTCGCCCGGTTCTCGCCGGGGCGCCCGACAGGCGCTCGGGCTGGGTGACGAACCGGTGCTGTTGTTCGTCGGCCGCATCCAGCCGCTCAAGGGTGTCGACGTGGCGGTCGAAGCGCTCGCCCGTCTCGGGGATCGCCGTGCTCGGATGCTGGTCATCGGCGGCTCCAGCGGTGTTGATGGCGACGACTACACCGCCGAAATCGACGCACTCATCGCTGCGCACGGCCTTGCTGACCGCATCACGATGGTGCCCCCCCAGCCGCACCACGTACTTTCGACCTACTACCGCGCCGCCGACGTCACGATCGTGCCATCGCGAAGCGAATCCTTCGGGCTCGTCGCACTCGAATCGGCTGCCTGTGGCACACCCGTGGTGGCATCCGACGTCGGTGGCCTACGCACGCTGGTCGACCACGGCCGCACGGGGCTTCGGGTGCCCGGCCGAGACGCCGACGACTACGCCGCAGCCGTCGAGCGCATTCTCGGCGATCCCGGCTTCGCGGACCGATTGGCGCGCCGGTCTGCCGAGGCGGCATCGGCCTACACCTGGACCTCGATGGCGGGTCGGCTGCGTCGGGTCTACGGCGATCTCGCCGAACGGGCACTGGTCGACTGTCTTGCCTGAACACCTGGCGGGTCTAAACGCCTGGCAGGTCTGATCGCCTGGCGGGTCTGATCGCCTGGCGGGTCTGATTGCCAGCGTGTCGCTTGGGTAGCCGGGCTGCCAGACTCAGGAGATGGATCTCACCCCGCCCGCCACCTCAGAGGAGCTCGACGCGCTCGAGGCTCGTATCGATGCCTGGCTGGCAGCGGAGGCTGCCGAGAACCCGACAATCGATGCGGTTGAGCGCGGTGAACGAGCAGTCGGACATCAGCAGCGACTTTGGTATGTGCGGTTGTTGGGGGAGGAGAAGGACGTCTGGACGGCGTACTGGACGATCAATCAGCGCACGTTTCGGTTCGAGACCTACCTCATGCCGGCCCCCGAAGAGAACGAGGGGGCGTTCTACGAGCATCTTTTGATCCGCAACCGAGAGCTCACCGGGATGAATCTGGAGATCGGCGACGAGCATGCGATCTTCCTGGCCGGTTCGCTGCCGGTGAAGGCCGTGACCGAGGACGACCTCGACCGGGTGCTCGGTTCGATGTGGGCCTATGTCGAACGGGTCTTCCGGCCCGCCCTGCGAATCGGGTTTGCGTCCCATTTCACGGACTAAGTTGTGTTTCATACACTTTCATGTAGTGTGACTCCACCGGCGGCGGGGCGATCGCTCGGGGAAGTGTGGTCTTCCCCGCCGTCGGCACCTGAGGCCAGGCAGTGATCGCAGTACGGTGCGCCCATGGGTGAGATCAGGCTGCAGTTCATCGGCGGCGGAAAAATGGCTGAAGCCCTCCTTGGCGGGATGATCGCTGAGGGGTGGGCGGAGGCAGAGCAACTGCATGTCGTCGAGCCCATCGCCGAACGCCGAGCCGTGCTCACGCAGACCCATCCGGGTCTCTCGGTTGGCGACACGCCGCTCGCCGGGATCGACGCCGTCCTCGCCGTCAAGCCCCAGGTCGCCCCCGCCGTCTTCCCTCAACTCGCCGATGCAGCGGTGCCCCGCCTGCTGTCGATCGCGGCGGGGATCACCATCGACACGATGGAGGCGGCCCTCATCGATGGGGCGGTTGTGGTCCGGTCGATGCCGAATACCCCAGCTCTCGTGGGCAAGGGAATGGCTGCCATTGCACCGGGGACAGCTGCCGGAGCCGACGATCTCGCCTGGGCGTCCTCCATCCTGAGCGCTGTCGGGGAGGTTGTCGTTGTCGATGAGCACGACCTCGACGCCGTCACTGGCGTCAGCGGTTCCGGGCCGGCCTACGTTTTCCATCTCGCCGAAGCCCTCACGGCGGCCGGCATTGCCCAGGGGCTCGCTCCCGAGGTCGCCGACACCTTGACCCGGCAAACCCTCCTCGGGGCCGCCACGTTGCTCAGCGATTCGGGCGAGGACCCAGCCCAGTTGCGGATCAATGTCACCTCTCCGGGCGGCACGACACAGGCTGGGCTCGAGGTCATGGCCGAGCGTGACTTCACCGGGCTCATTGCCGCCGTGGTAGCTGCTGCGACGGCCCGATCAGTCGAGTTGGGCGGCTAGGCCGTTCGAGGACGCGGCCGATAGCGTCAGCCCCCGTGACCGGCCGCCGCTACGACACCATCTCGTTCCTCTCCGACTTCGGGACCGTTGACGAGTTCGTCGGTGTCGTGCACTCCGTGGTTCGTTCGATCGCGCCGCAGGTCGGTGTGATCGACATCACCCACGGCATTCCCCGCCACGACACCCGGGCCGGCGGCCTGGCCCTGGCTCGCGCCGCGAACTACCTCTGCCCCGGTGTCGTCGTAGCCGTTGTCGACCCTGGCGTCGGCACCGACCGCCGACCGGTCGCCCTCGAGGTCGGCGATGGTATGTCGGTGCTGATCGGCCCCGACAATGGGCTGCTCGCTCCGGCAGTCGGCCTCGTCGGCGGGGCGACCCGGGCGTTTGAACTCACCAACCCGGAGTACCGACTCGCTACCGCCGGTGGCGCCACCTTCGACGGTCGAGATGTGTTCGCCCCGGCGGCAGCGCATCTCTGCAACGGAGTGCCGATCGACGAGATCGGCACCGAAATCGACCCGGCGACACTTCTCCCAGGGGTCCTTCCTGTGTCGCGCTTCGAGGAGGGTCCGGCCGGTCCCGAGTTGATCTGTGAGGTGCTGTGGGTCGATCACTTCGGGAACTGTCAGCTCAACGTCGACCCGCTCGAGATCATCGACCTGGCTGCAGCAGGCGGTGAGGTCGTGATCCAGATCGGGGCCGGCTCGGCAAGTCCCGACGAACGTATCGGTGTCCGAGTCGATGCCTACGACCAGATTCCGGCCGGCCGCGTCGGACTTGTCGTCGACTCAAGCGGGCTGCTTTCGCTGGCCATCGCTCGGGGATCAGCTGCCGCTGAACTGCAACTCGGTGACGGCATCGAGGTCCGGATCCGCTCGCTCGCTGACGGTGATCGCGGAAGCGGTGTCGTCACATCTGTCCAACTGGCTCCGAGACCGGGCGCCGAACCAGGGAGTCACTGATGCGCGCCGGAACCACCCTCGTGATCGCTCTCCTGCTGCTCATCATCATGGGAGCGGCAGTCCTGCAGTTGGTGCTCCTCGCCTGACCGTGCCGCATCGGCGGGCGCGTTGCGGGATGCGCTCAGGAACCGGCGTCGACGGGTGGCTCAAGGAACCGATGGGTCGTGTACAGCGCGTCGCTGCGGCGCACGACTCCGACCCCGATCTCGGTAAACGCCGGGTCGACGATGTTGGCGTAATGGCCGGGGCTCGCGACGAAGGCGTCGACGAGGTCCTCGACCTCGGCGCCGACCCCGACGTTCTCGCCGAGCTTCGTCCATGGACCCTCGTAGCCCGCACTGATCGGGGTCGCGTGCGCGATCTCGCCAGCACCGGCCATGTGTTCGGTGTGGATGCGGGCAAGGTCGCTGAGTTGATGGTTGACGGTCAACGCAGGGAGGTCGACGTCGGCGCGGATCCGGTTCAGCGCCTCGACGAACGCGGCCTCATCACCGGAACTCGCCGATGCCTGGTCGGCGCCTCGCGTCGAGATCGGGCCGACCAGCGCGGCAACCAAGATGAGCAGGATCGAGATCCTGACTGTCGTCCGTGACCGCGGCGCAGCCCGGCCCGAAGCATCCTCAACGCGTGCCACCATCCGTCCATCGGTCCGTTGTCCCAACTCCTTAAGCGATGGGCGTTTGCGTCGCGCCGATGAACCGATCCCAGGTCGTGCCGTTAGGGTCGTTCAGCTCTTGTGGAGGCGGCGGACAACTGTGCCAAAATGGGCGGCTGTGAACCTCGCGACCCTCTTCGCCGACCACCCCGCCGACCGCACTGCGATCGTCGCCGGTGGTGACCGCATTACCTATGGCCAACTCACCGAGGAAGTGGGCAAGACCCGTGGCGTGCTGACCTCGCTTGGCCTCGAGCCGGGTGACCGGGTCGCCATCCTCTGCGCCACTAATTTCCGGTTCGTGCGAGCGTGGTTCGGCATCCTCGGTGCGGGCATGGTGGCCGTCCCGCTCAACCCGCAGAGTCCCGCCCCCGAGATCGAGCGCGAACTCGCCGCCGTTGGGGCCAAGGCCGTGATCGCCGGCCCCGCAGGAATCGGCGTGCTCGAACACGTCGACCGTGCGGTCGTCCCAACACTGCAGCATGTGCTGCGTCCAAGCGGTGTTGCCCTGCCCGCCTCCATCGATCTCGATGAACTGCGCAACACCGTCGAGCCCGCACCGATGGTCGGGCGCACCGAGGACGACCTTGCCGCCCTGCTCTTCACCAGCGGTACCGCCGGCGCCCCGAAGGCAGCGATGCTGACCCACGGCAACCTCGCCGCCAACCTTCGCCAAAACATGGCGTCGGGCGGCAAGACGATCCGTCCCGACGATGTCAGCCTCTGTGTCCTGCCGCTCTTCCACATCATGGGCCTCAACTCGATGCTCAACCTGAACCTGTACGTGGGGGCGACTCTCGTCCTCCAGGAGCGGTTCGACCCGATGACCGTCTTCGAGACGATCAAGGAAGAGCAGGTGAGCGTGCTGGTGGGGCCCCCGACGGTGTGGTCGGCGCTGAGCCAGATCGATCTTGTCGGCGATGATGCCCTCGCCTCGATCCGCATTGCGGTCTCGGGTGCGGCGATGCTTCCGAACCGGGTCGTGGAAGAAGTCATGGGCCGGTTCGGTGTTCGCATCCTCGAGGGGTACGGGCTCACCGAAGCCTCTCCGGGGGTCATGATCGCCCGAGAAGACGACACGCCGGTTGGTTCTATTGGGCGACCGATGGCCGACATGGAGGTGCGGATCGTCGATGCCGCCGGCGATGACGTCTACATCGGGGACGAAGGCGAGATCATCGTGCGTGGTCCGAACATCTTCGCGGGCTACCTCGACGATCCAGAAGCGACGGCTCGTGCCCTCGATGCCGACGGATGGCTGCGGACCGGTGACATTGGCGTTGTCGACGACGACGGGTACGTCTACCTGGTCGATCGGGCCAAGGACCTCATTATCGTCTCGGGCTTTAATGTCTTCCCGGCCGAGGTTGAACGGGTGCTCAATGCGCACCCGGGTGTCGTTGAGTCCGGGGTGGTGGGCGTTGCTCACCCCCATACCGGCGAGTCGGTGAAGGCGTTCGTGGTTCCCGAGCCGGGTCGAGTGCTTGAGGAGGATGACCTCATCGAGTGGTGCGCGACCGAGCTCGCCCGCTACAAGTGCCCCACCAAGATCGATGTGGTCGACGAGATCCCCCGCGGTCTTGGCGGCAAGATCATCCGACGCGAACTCACTCGGTGAAACCGCTCCGGGCGCGACGGCTGGCCGACGGGCCGATCATCGGGCCCGAGAGTCATCCCAGTATCGGAACCAATATCCAGGGCCCGTCGGTCATCCGGGCACCGGAGTGGCTGCCGGATCCACTGGGGCGCTATCTGCTCTACTTCGCAGACCACAAAGGATCGTTCATCCGGCTGGCCTCGGCTGACGAAATCGACGGGCCCTGGACGGTCCATCCCGCCGGGTCCCTGCAGCTCGCGGATTCGCACTTCCTGACCGAGCCAGCCGAACTCGATGACGAGACCTTCGCCACGATCGCGGCCCGGTACCGGGCGGCGTTGGGTGATGATCAGATGCCCACTGATCTTCGGATGGATCTGGTCCATCCGCATATCGCGTCACCCGACGTGCATGTCGACGATGCCCGGCGAGAGATCGTCATGTACTTCCACGGGTTGGAGGCACTGGGTGATCAACGAACCCGGGTCGCGGTCTCGGCCGATGGGGTGTCGTTCCGTGCTGAACCCGAGCTCCACGGTCCCTCGTATTTCCGCGTGTTTCGGCATGATGGTTGGTGGTACGCCCTTGCCATGCCCGGCCGCGTCTTCCGGTCCCGAGATGGGCGCGCGGGGTTCGAGGAAGGGATCCGTCTCTTTGGCCCGAACATGCGCCACAGCGCGGTGCAGGTGATCGATCCGCATCCCGAGACGGGCGGGCCGGTCCTCGAGGTCTTCTGGACGCGGGTGGGTGACGCTCCAGAATGCGTGCTGCGGAGTGAGGTCGATCTTGCTGGCGATTGGCTGGGGTGGCGGACCCGATCCGATCCGGTCGAGGTGATCCGGCCGGAGCATCCCTGGGAGGGCGCGGATGAGCCGCAGCTGCCCTCGGTTCGTGGCGCCGTCGATCGGCCGGTCAACCAGTTGCGGGATCCGTGCGTGTTCGTTGATGACGGCCGCATGTTCCTCTTCTACGCACTGGCGGGGGAGTCGGGGATCGGTGTCGCTGAACTGATCGAGCCAACCCGGTGAGGTCGCCCGCCGGCCGTTGACCCGTCCCGCGCCAACCGCTTGTGAACATGTGCGGTTGCTTGTGAAGCGATGCACAAGACTCGTAACGTGGCGAGATGGCCGCCGCCGGACACATCCCCGACGCCACGATCGCCCGCCTTCCGCTCTATCTGCGGGGGCTTGAGTCGGCTGGGTTCGGGATCGGTTCGACCGTCTCGTCGGAGGAACTCGCCGACCTCGCCGGGGTCAACGCCGCAAAGGTTCGGAGAGACCTGTCGCACCTGGGCACCTATGGCACACGCGGTGTTGGCTACGACGCTGACTTCCTCCGTTTCCAGATCAGCCGGGCCCTCGGGGTTGCTCGAACCTGGCCCGTCGTGGTCTGCGGCATGGGCAACCTCGGGCGTGCACTCGCGAACCACTCAGGGTTCAAGGAACGAGGGTTCCCCGTGATCGCTGCGACCGACAGCGACCCCAAGAAGATCGGCACTCAGGTGGACGGCATCCCGGTGCATGCCCCGAACGAACTCGGCGGTCTCGTCCAACGCCACGCCGTCGCCGTCGGCGTCATCGCCACGCCGGCCGACGCAGCCCAGGGCGCAGCCGATGCCCTCGTTGCTGCGGGCGTCACCTCGATCATGAACTTCGCTCCGATCGTCCTCTCGGTCCCGGACGAGGTCGATCTCCGGTCCGTAGATCTGGCTGCTGAGCTGCAGATCCTCGGTTTTCATCTGCATCGCGCCCGGTTCCGCGACGACGCCGACGAGACCTGAGCCGGCCATCGTCGCTCTCGGCGGTGATCAGTCGAGAAGCTCACGACATCGCTCCCCGCAGATTCTTCCCCGACCACGGGTGCCCGACCCGGGTTCTGGGCCACACTTCCGGTACCGTTCAGGGTCGGTTCCGTCGGCAGGACTGCCGACGTCCGACCGTTCCCCAGGAGTCCTCGTTCGTGTCGATCGTCGCTATCGGTTGCAATCACCGGTCGACCCCGCTCGCCTTGCTCGAGCGGATGACGATCGCGCCCGATGACATGGCCAAAGCCCACGCTGACCTGGGTTCGGCCGACCACCTCTCTGAGGTCGTGGTGCTCTCGACCTGCAACCGGATCGAGATCTACGCCTACGCCGAACGATTCCACGGCGGCTACCAGGACATCCGTGAGTTCATCGGCCGCTACGCCGGGCTTGCGCCCGAAGACGTCGCCGACCATCTCTACGCTCTCCATGACGCCGAAGCGGTGCGTCATCTGTTCTCGGTTACCGCCGGGCTCGACTCCGCGGTCGTCGGCGAGCACGAAATCCTCGGGCAGGTCCGGACCGCCTGGGAACGCTCGACCGAGCACGGCACCGTCGGGTCGGCGTTGGGTCCGCTCTTCCGCCACGCGATTGAGACGGGCAAACGCGCCCGCACGGACACCGCGATCGGTCGGGGGATCGCCTCGGTCAGCCAGGCCGCGGTCGCGCTCGCCACCCAGACCCTCGGGGGCGTTGACGGCCGCACGGTGCTGGTCCTCGGGGCCGGTGAAATGGCCGAAGGGACCGTCAAGTCGCTTGCTGCGGGCGGCACGTCCGACATTTTCGTCGCCAACCGGACCTGGGAGAACGCCGTTGCGCTCGCCGAAGCATGCGGCGGCACGGCCGTACCACTCGACGCGGTCGGGGACGCTCTCGTGGCGGTCGACGTGCTGGTCACCACGACCGGTGCGCAGGACCTGATCCTCGAACGGGGCGACATCGCCGACTTCGTCGGCCGTCGAGATGGTCGTGAGCTTCTGATCGTCGATGTTGCCGTGCCGCGAGACGTCGATCCGAGTGCCGCCGCCCTCGACGGCGTCACCCTGCTCGACATGGACGACATCGGTGCCTTCGTCGAACAGCAGATGGCCACCCGAACCGGGGTCGTCGGCAATGTCGAGGCGATCGTCGGTGAAGAAGTCGGCCGCTATCAAAGCGTTACCTCGGCTCGCGAAGTAGCGCCGCTCGTTTCTCAGCTCCGTGCCCGTGGCGACGAGATCGTTGACGGTGAACTCGAGCGCTTCAGCTCGAAGCTCGCCGACCTCGACCCGGCCCAGCGGGCGGCGGTTGAGGCGCTCGGACGCGGCATCGTCAACAAGCTGCTTCATCAGCCCACCGTTCGGCTCAAGGACGCGGCCGGGCACGCTCGTGGCGACCGTCTCGCCGACTCGCTGCGCGACCTCTTCGATCTCTCGTGAGCACCCGGCTCCGGGCGGCCACCCGCGGCAGCGCCCTGGCGCTCTGGCAGACGCGCCACGTCGCATCACTGCTCGGTCGTGAGCTCGAGGAGGTCGTTGTCTCGACCGTTGGTGACCGTGAGCTCAACGTGCCGATCCACACCATGGGCGGCAAGGGCGTCTTTGTGAAAGAAGTCCAGGCTGCACTTCTCGACGGTCGGGCCGACATCGCCGTGCATTCCGGCAAGGATCTCCCCGCCCGTACGCCGCCCGAGTTGACCCTTGTCGCCGTGCCGACACGAGCCGACGCACGTGATGCGTTGATCGGCTCGACCTGGGATGCCCTCCCGACCGGTGCCCGAGTTGCCACCGGTTCGGTCCGACGGCGGGCCCAACTTGCCTGGCATCGACCGGACCTTGTCTTCTCGGAACTGCGAGGCAACATTCAGACCCGGCTCGAGAAGCTGGCGTCGGGCGGGTTCGACGCCATCGTGATGGCCGCGGCGGCACTCGACCGACTTGAGTTGGCCCTCGATGCCGAGGTGGATCGACTCGATCCCTCGATCATGGTGCCGCAGGTTGCCCAGGGCGCACTCGCCATTGAGTGCCGGGCCGACGACACTGCAACCATCGAGGCTCTGCAGGCGATTCAGGATCCGGCGACCCGCCGGGTGGTTGATGCGGAGCGGGCGTTCCTCGACGAACTCGGCGGCGACTGCGACCTACCCGCCGGCGCGCACGCCGTGCTCGACCGCGACGGCACCATCGAGATCGTGGGGATGCTGTCGTCACTCGATGGTCGGATCCTGATCCGCGAGCGTCGCCGGGGAGACGATCCCGATGTCCTCGGTCGCGGGGTAGCCCGCTTCCTGCTCGATGAGCGAGGCGGCACCGATCTGCTGGCGGACACCCGGTGAGTTCTGGGGCCGCCGGACCGCTCGCCGGCGTGCGGGTGGTGGTCACGCGGCCCCGAGCCCAAGCAGCATCGTTGGTTGCGGCACTCGAAGCCCGAGGGGCGATCGCCATCCCCGTTCCCGTGATCGCCATCGAGGATCCACCCGATGGTGGGTTGGCCCTGCGAGCGGGGCTTCGGGCACTCGGGGCGGACGATTGGGTTGTGATCACGAGCCCCAACGGTGCCGACCGGGTGGCCGTCGCCGTTTCGGAAGTCCCGCTTCCTGATGGGGTGCAGGTCGCCGTCGTCGGGCCGGGAACGAAAGCGAGAGCTGAGCACCTCGGTCTCCCCGTCGATCTCGTGCCCGAGGATGCCATTGCGGAAGGCCTGCTCGCAGCGTTTCCTCCCCGCCCCATCAATGGAGGGCGGGTGCTGTTGGCCCGAGCTGAGATCGCCCGGGAGATGCTGCCAGTGCAGTTGCAGATGGCGGGATGGCAGGTCGACGAGATCGTCACCTACCGGACCGTGAAGGTCGACGTCGACGAGGCGAGCCGCGCCGCTGTCGCCTCGGCTGATGCGGTGCTGTTCACCTCGGGCTCCACCGTCGAAGGGCTTGTCGACGCGGTTGGCGTGAACGGTCTCCCTTCCATCGTCGGTTCGATCGGCCCCGCAACGTCGGCGGTCGCTGACGCGCTCGGCGTGCGCGTCACCCTTGAGGCCGACGAGCACACCATTCCTGGCCTCGTCGACGCGTTGGCCAACCACCTGGCCGGATCAGATGCCGAGTGAGCGGCGCAGTCCGATGGTGAGCGCGAAACTCCAGTGATGAATCCGTCCGCCGTGATCTGTGACTTCGATGGCACGATCGTCGACACCGAATGGCCCGTCTACGAAACAGCTCGGGTGGCTCACGAAGCGCACGGGCTCCGCCTGCCGATCGAAGACTGGGTCCGGATTGTCGGATCAGCCGACAACAAGCCGCTCGTTGAGCGGTTGCGCGATCAACTCGGCCGAGAACCCGATCCCGACGTCCTGACCCGGGCCAAGGATCAACACCGTGCGGTTCGCGAGACCGCCCCCACACTTCCGGGTGTGCACGAATTCCTCGACACCATTGCGTCGGCGGGGCGGCCGCTTGGGATCGCGAGCAGCTCCCCGATGGATTGGGTCGGCGGGCATCTCGACCGTCTCGGCCTCTTCGAACGCTTCACCAGCTTCAGCACCCGCGATCAGGTCGATCGAGGAAAGCCTGCCCCCGACCTGTTTCTTCTCGCCGCCGCTCAGCTCGAACTCGACCCCGCAGAGATGCTTGTCATCGAGGACTCTCGCAACGGTGCCGTCGCCGCCAAGGCCGCCGGCATGACGGTTGTCGTGATCCCCAACCGGGTCACACGGCACGATGTCCCGTCCGAGGCCGACCTCGTGCTCGATTCCCTGCTGGACTTTCCCTTTGTTGACTTCGGACTGATGGAGGCCCCGTGATGGTGGAAATCGATGGCGACCGGCTGCTCGCGTCACTGCGCGAGTTGCGCACCTATGGCGCCACCGGCACAGGTGTGGTCCGGCCGACCTACTCCGACGTGGACATGGCGGCCCGTCGCTGGTTGGTTGAGCAGATGGCCGACGCCGGCCTTGACGCTCACATCGACGGGATCGGCAACGCCATCGGATGGTCACCCAACCCGGGCCCGGCCGTGGTGCTCGGCTCTCATTCCGACACCCAACCCGAAGGTGGCTGGCTCGACGGCGCGATGGGCGTGATGTACGCCATCGAGGTCGCGCGGACGCTGCTCGCCGACCCGGCAACGGCGCACCTGGCGGTTGACGTCGGGGCGTGGGCCGACGAGGAAGGCACCTATGGCACATGCCTGGGAAGCCGCTCCTTCGTGGGTGATCTCGCCGACGATGACTTCGCGTCCCAGAACGCAGCGGGAGAGTCGGTTCGTCAGGCACTCGCTCGGCACGGGCTCGCCGATGTCGAACCGGCCCGCCTCGATCGGGCCCGCCACATCGCTTACCTCGAGGCCCACATCGAGCAAGGCCCCCACCTCGAGGACACCGGTATGAGGATCGGTGCCGTGACGGGCATCGTCGGCATCCGGAGTCGCACCGTCCGGTTCGTGGGCGAACAGAACCACGCTGGCTCCACCCCGATGCCTCGCCGCAAGGATGCGGCCGCTGCGCTCTTCGAGTTCGGGGTCCGGTTCCGGGAACGGTTCGCCGCCGTTGCCGGCCCCACCTCGGTCTGGACGATCGGCAACCTCGGTGTGCACCCCGGCGCAGAGAGCATTGTGCCCGGCGCCGCCTGGTGTCGTGTCCAGTATCGCGACCCGTCGGATGCAGTCATGACCCGGTTCGACGACACGCTCACGGAGCTCGTCGCTGAACTCACTGCGGCCGGACCGTGCGAGGTCATCGCCGAGCCGTCGGATCACGGCATGGAACCCGTGGTCATGGACCCGGCCATCGTGACAGCCATCGGCGAGGCTGCCGCTCGGCGCATTCCCGACGGCTGGGTCGAGATGCCGAGTGCGGCCGGTCACGACGCCAACACCTTCGCCCCCCACGTGCCGTGCGGGATGTTGTTCATCCCGAGCATCGGCGGGATCAGCCACGATTTCGCCGAGAACTCCCACGACGACGACATCGTGCTGGGCTGCCAGGTCTTTGCCGACGCAGTCGCCGGCCTGCTTGCTCAGTAGCCTCCACGAGGTGAGCTTTCCGCAGCGCCGTCTTCGCCGGCTCCGCCGGACCGAGGCCCTTCGCCGTATGGTCCGCGAGAGCCGACTCCACCCTGACGATCTGATCGCACCCCTGTTCGTGAACGAGCGCGCTGAGGCGCCGGTCCCGATCTCGTCGCTGCCGGGCCAGGTGCAGCACACGCGCGAATCGCTTCGTCAAGAAGTTCGAGAACTGAAGGATCTCGGTGTACCGGCCGTGGTGCTGTTCGGGTTGCCGGAGCACAAGGATCCCGAGGGGTCCGAGGCGTGGAACCCGGACGGGATCGTGCAGGTTGCGATCAAGGACCTCAAGGACGACCACGGCGATGACCTCGTCGTGATCGCTGATCTCTGTGTCGACGAGTACACGAGTCACGGTCACTGTGGCGTGCTCGATGCGTCCGGTCAGCCCGACAACGACGCCACGCTGGAGTTGTACGAACAGATCGCGGTCGCTCAGGCCACGGCCGGGGCTGACATCTGTGCGCCCAGCGGGATGATGGACGGCCAGGTATTCGCCATCCGTGAAGCGCTCGACGATGCCGGCTTCGACGAGGTGGCCATCCTCGCCTATGCCGCCAAATTCGCCACTGCGCTCTACGGGCCATTTCGCGACGCCGTCGACGTCACGATCGAAGGCGGCGGCAACCGCAAGGGCTACCAGCAAGACATCGCCAATACCCGAGAGGCGATGGAGGAGATCCGCGAAGACATCGGTGAGGGTGCCGACATGGTCATGGTCAAGCCCGCCATGCCCTATCTCGACCTGATCGCCCGGGCTCGTCAAGAACTCGATATCCCCCTCGCCGCGTACCACGTCAGCGGGGAGTACGCGATGGTGCACGCCGCCGCACAGAACGGCTGGCTCGAACTCGACGAGGTGGCGTTCGAGCACATCGGCGCCATCAAGCGGGCCGGAGCCGACCTCATCCTTACCTACTTCTCCCGACTGATTGCCGAGGGACTCCAGTGAGCACGACCCCATCGCCCACCAGCAACGGTTCGCTGTTCGAACGAGGCCAGGCCGTCATCCCTGGCGGCGTGAACTCACCGGTGCGGGCGTTTGGCTCCGTCGGTGGCACGCCGTACTTCGTTGAACGGGCCGAAGGCCCCCACGTGTTCGACGTCGAGGGCAAGCGTTACATCGACTATGTCCAGAGTTACGGGCCATCGATCCTCGGCCATGCCCACCCGTCGATCATCGCAGCGATCACCGCAGCTGCGAGTCGGGGGACGAGTTATGGCGCGCCCACCGAGAACGAGGTGCGGATTGCCGAGGAGATGACCAGCCGGGTCCAGGGGATGGAGATGATGCGGCTCGTGTCCTCGGGCACCGAGGCCGCAATGTCGGCCATCCGCCTCGCACGGGGGGCGACCGGCCGCGACAAGATCCTGAAGTTTGCGGGGAACTACCACGGTCACACCGACTCGCTGCTCGTCGCCGGTGGATCCGGTGTCGCACAGCAGGGACTGAAGGGGTCCGAGGGGGTCACCGAAGGGGCGATCAGCGACACGATCGTTGCGCCCTACAACGTGGTGCCTGAGATCGATGAGTCCGTCGCCGTGGTCTGTGTCGAGCCGATCGCCGCCAACATGGGCCTCGTTGCCCCCGCCCCCGGCTTCCTCGAGGGACTCCGAGCTGCGTGTGACGAGGTTGGAGCGATGCTCCTGTTCGACGAGGTCATCACCGGCTTCCGGCTCTGCCGGGGTGGCGCCGCCGAGTGGTTCGGTGTGCAACCCGACGTGTGGTGTTTCGGCAAGGTCATCGGTGGTGGCCTGCCCATGGGTGCCTACGGAGCGAGCCGCGAAATCATGGAACATGTCGCGCCGCTCGGCGGCGTCTACCAGGCAGGCACCCTGTCCGGGAACCCGCTCGCGACGGCGGCCGGTCTTGCCGCGCTCGAGCACCTCACCGTCGAGGCCTACGACCACCTCGCCGCCATTGCGACCCGACTGCAGGAAGGGATGCAGTCGGCCTTCGACGATGCCGGCGTCCCCGCCGTGCTTCCCCGGGTCGGCCCGCTGCTCGGGATCTTCTTCACCGACACGGCGCCGCACGATTTCGACTCGGCCAAGGCGGCGGCCGACAACGGTGTCTACCCCCGGTTCTTCCACGGGATGCTTGAGCGTGGGATCGCCCTCGCTCCCGGTGCGTACGAAGCCATCTTCCCGTCGCTGGCCCACGGCGATGCCGAAATCGAGGCCACCATCAGTGCGTGCCGCGAGGTCGCGGCGACGCTCTGATCAGCTTGGTGGGGGTCGCGCCGTCACAGCGGCGTGATGTTTTCGAGACTTCCGGCAACCGATGACGGGGCCGGATCCGTAGTACTAACCGTCCGCTCACACGTCCGAGGAGCACCCATGAAGAAGACCCTGATCCGTGGCGTGATCGCCGCCGTGCTCGTGCTCGTGCTCGCGGTGTGGTTTTTCTTCTTCCGTGGCGACACGCCCGATGCGGTCAATGTTGAGGCCGCCAATGAGCAACTCGATGCCGACCTGGCTGCTGCTGCCGCCGATGACGACAATGCAGCGGCCGACGGCGAAGCGAACGACGACGCCGGTGAGGCGACGGAAGCGACGCCTGACTTCGACGGCGACGTCAATGGCCGCTGGATCGTCGACGATGAGATCGGTGACTTCGACTTCGAAACCGCGAGCGGCAGCTTTGCCGGGTTCCGGGTGGATGAGGAACTCACGATCGGCGAGGTCGTTGCGGTCGGCCGGTCCGGAGGGGTGAGCGGTTCGCTCACGATCGAGGCCAACCAACTCGTGGCCGCCGAGCTGACCGTCGACATGACGACCATCGTGTCGAACGATTCGCGTCGCGAGGGCGCCATCCGAGGCGCAGTCGGTGCGAGCACCCACCCGACGGCCACCTTCGTCCTGACGGAGCCCGTGGCACTCCCGGCCGGCCTCGCCACCGGCGAGACCGTTGCGGTCGATGCCGTCGGCGACCTCACCGTCAATGGGGTGACCAACTCGACGACCTTCACGATCAACGCCCTGGTCCGCGATGACGGGTTCGGGGTGATCACCGGCTCGACCAACATCGTGTTCGAGGACTTCGATGTCACCGCGCCGTCGGCCGCCATCGTCGTGTCGGTCGACGACAACGGCATTGTGGAGTTCCAGCTCATCGTCGCCAAGGGCTGATCCCGTTCGTTCGGGTCACCGGGCGGCTCCCGGACCCGTGTCGTACGATCGGGCGATGTCCGACCACGAGATTCCCACGAGCCTGGCCGCGATCACGCCGGCGATGATGACCGAGGCGCTGCGAGCCAACGGGTTTGACGACGCTGAGGTCGCATCGATCGACGTCGAACGGATTGCGGTCGGTGAGGGCTTTCTTGGCGAACTTGCACGCCTCTCCCTCTCCTACGGAGCAGGTTCGGGGCCGGCGACGGCGATCGGCAAGATCCCGACCACCGATTCAGGTCTCAAACCGATCGGCGACATGCTCGACGTCTACGGGCGAGAGCATCGGGCCTACGCCGAGATCATTCCTCAACTGAAGGTGAGGACGCCGAAGGCCTGGCTCAACCTCGGTGATGCCGAGTCGGGGACGTACTGCCTGGTCCTCGAGGATGTCGGCCATCTCACGCCCGGCGACCACCATGCGGGGGGCACCCTCGAGCAGGCCGAGGCAGCGGTCGCGGCTGCGGCTGGTATTCACAGTCGCTGGTGGAACCGGGTCGAGGATCTCGAGTGGGTTCCGCCGATCGACAGCCCGCTCAACATGGGCTTTCAAGACCTGTTCGAAGCGTCGTGGCCAGCGGTCGTCGACACGTATGGGGACGTTCTTGGGCCCGATGTCGTCGCTCATCTTGAGTCGTTCATTCCGACGGTGCGGGAACTGTTCACGTCCTACGGGCCGGTCAGCGCCACGCTCACCCACAACGACTTCCGACTCGACAACATGTTCTTCGATGGCGACGAACTGCTTCTGATCGACTGGCAGGTTGTCGGCCGAGGCGATGGCATGGGTGACCTCTGTCCGTTCATGTCGTGCAACCTCGACCCGGCGCTGCGGCGTGAGCACGAGATGGATCTCTTTGCCTCGTATCATCGGATGATGAGTGAGGCGGGCGCAGGCTACATCGCGTTCGACGACCTGATCACGAGCTACCGGTTCTCCTTGAACTTCTGGCTTGCCAACTGGTGCAACGGTGCGGTGACGGCCGGCCCGACGACCCAGCGAGGCGCCGAGCTCTTCGATCGGATGGTCTCCCGTTCTGTCGACGCCTACCGGCAGCACGAGGCCTGGGAACTGATCGGCACGACCGATCTCGACCTGCCGAGGCACTGAATGCTTCGAGGCATCCTGCGCCTCGACCGGTGAGCGCCAGCGAGATCTGAAGCGTCGGTACCCCTCGGGAGAGGGGTGGGTTCAGCGTCCCCGCATCGTTCGGTAGCGGGCAATGAGGGCGTTGGTCGATGGGTCGTGAGCGAGGTCGGGGGTGTCGCCGCTGAGCTCGGGCGTGATCGCAACGGCGAGGACCTTGCCCAGCTCGACGCCCCACTGATCGAAGCTGTTCACCCCCCAGACCGTCCCTTGGACGAATACCTGATGCTCGTAGAGCGCAATCAGCTGACCGAGGACAGAGGGGGTCAGCCGAGGCGCCATGATCGTGGTTGAGGGTCGGTTGCCGGGAAAGGTGCGGTGGGGGACCCGAGCAGCATCCGGTTCGGTCTCGGCCACCTCGTCGGCCGTCTTGCCGAAGGCGAGCGCCTGGCTCTGTGCGAAACAGTTGGCGACGAGGAGATCATGATGGGCGTCGAGACCATCCATGGCTGCGTCACCGTGGTCAGGTTCGGCGAAGACGATGAAGTCAGCCGGAATCACCGTCGAGCCCTGGTGAAGGAGTTGATGGAATGAGTGCTGGCCGTTGGTGCCCGGCTCGCCCCAGATCACCGGCCCAGTCTCGTAGGTGACGGCCTCACCATCGAGGCGGACCCGCTTGCCGTTGCTCTCCATGTCGAGCTGTTGCAGGTAGGCGGCAAAGCGGTGGAGATATCGGGAGTACGGGAGGACGGCGCGACTTCCGAGGCCGCAGAACGTGCGGTACCAAACCTCGATCAGCCCGAGGAGTGCCGGCACGTTTGCGTTGATCGGGGCAGACGCCATGTGCTCATCGACCACACGGAAGCCAGCGAGCATGTCGCGGAACGCGGCCGGCCCAATGGCCACCATCAACGAGAGACCGATGGCGGAGTCCATCGAGTAGCGGCCGCCGACCCAGTCCCAGAAGCCGAACATGTTGTCGGTGTCGATGCCGAAGGACGCAACCTGCTGTGCGTTGGTCGACACGGCAACAAAGTGGCGGGCGACCGCGTCTTCGCCGAGGGCGCCGGTGAGCCACGCTCTCGCCGAGCGGGCGTTGGTGAGCGTTTCCTGCGTGGTGAAGGTCTTGGAGGAGATGATGAACATCGTGGTGGCGGGGTCGAGACCGTGGACCGCTGCATACAGGTCGCTGCCATCGACGTTGGAGACAAAGCGGCACTGGATGCGTTCGTGCCGGTAGGCGGCGAGGGCCTCGTAGGCCATCACCGGCCCCAGATCGGATCCGCCAATACCGATATTGATGACCGTCTCGATCGGTTTCCCGGTTGCCCCGACCCAGGCTCCCGATCGCACCCGGTCGGCGAAGGAACCCATCCGGTCAAGAACCGCATGAACCTCGGGCACGATGTCTACGCCATCGACGACGATCGATGCGTCGGCCGGGGCGCGTAGCGCAGTGTGGAGCACGGCGCGCCCCTCGGTCGTATTGATCTGCTCGCCACGGGTCATGGCTGCATAGCGATCGGCAACCCCGGTGACCTCGGCGAGGGCGACCAGGTCGGCCAGGACCGTCGAGTTGACCCGATGTTTGGAGAGGTCGACCGTCAGATCACCAACCGACAGGGTCAGGCGATCGACCCGGTCCGGGTCGTCAGCGAAGAGCCCACGCAGCGTCATCGTGTCGAAGGTCTCGGCGTGGCGGGTGAGGGCCTGCCATGGTTCGGTCATCGTGGGATCCACCGCCCCATGTTGGCGGGTCCCGTGGTTCACGCCAACGACCATCGGCAGGGGTCGAACGGCTCATGCCGAGATGACAGCGGCAGATCTAGCGTCTGGCTCTCGATGCGTTCTCTTTGTTACCCGTTGCGGATCGTTGGCTTCGCAGCTGCGGCACTCCTCGGCGGGGTCATGCTCCTGGCCGACCGTTCCGAGCTGGCGACCGATATTGGCGCCGCGAGCGTGACCGTCCCGGGCGAGACCGCACGTGTTGTCGAGAACGTCGTCTACCGCCAGGACGTGACCCGGCTCGGTGATGTCCTCCTCGTCGACGGGCAGCCAGCCGAACCCATCACCGAACCCACGGTCGCAGCCATGTGGGAGATCGTTGCAGCCACCTGGCCGGTCGACCACCGGGCCCGCCTCCGGCAGCTTTCCGTGATCGAAGAACGACCGCGCAACCTCGTCGGCGTGGTCCACCCGTCATCGGTGGGCGGATGGGTTCTGAGCCTCGACGCCGCCGATCTGGCCGATCGGGCCCTGATCGAAGAGACCATCGTGCACGAGCTCGCCCATGTCCTCACCCTCGATCCTGCGGTGTTCACCTTCGGTGACGGCGGATGTGGTGGCGAACGAATCGAGCTCGGCTGTGCGCACGCCGGTTCGTTGCTCGCTGAGTTCGCTGCCGCGTTCTGGCCCGACCGGACCCGAGGTGACGACGCCGACTATGTCAACGACTATGCCGGCAGCGCCCCCCACGAGGACCTCGCCGAAACGTTCACGAGCATGGTTTGGGGCTGGACGCCGGCTGGTGAGGTCATCGACGCCAAGACGGCGATGCTTGCGGCCGACCCTGGGCTCGCTGCCCTCGCGACCGAACTCCGTGTTCTGCTCGACTCCTGACGGGCGGTCGCATCAGCGCCGGGCGCGGGGTCAGGTGAGCGACTCGATGTGGTCCGCCATCGCCGCCAACCCATCGTCGAGCCCACGACGACCGAGGCCGAGCCGAAAACGATCGGTGATCGTGTCGCCGATGTCGGTGCGGTAGACCGTCGACGGCAGCAGCAGCACTCCGGCCTCCTCGATGAGGCGTCGACAGAACTCCTCAACCCCCTCCTCGCCGAGATAGCGGGGGAACGCCATGCACGAACCGTCGGGGTGGGCCCAGTCGAAACGATTGGCGAACCGATCGAAGAAGGCGTCCCACTTCGGAAGGTTGTCATCGACGATCGTGCAGTTGCGTCCGATGATGCGGTCTCGGTTCTCGAGTGCAATCACGGCCAGTTGCTCGCTCGGCCCCGAATTGCAGATCGAGAGGTAGTGCTTCATTTTCTCCATGCGGGCGAGGATTTCGGTGTCCTGGGAAGCGATCCACCCGATGCGAAGACCGGGCAGCCCGAAGGCTTTCGAGACGACGTTGAGCGAGAGCCCCTTCTCGTAGACATCGGCGATGAAGGGGAGATGCTCGGTTCCAGTCGGACCGAGCCCATGGAAGATCTCGTCGTGGAGGATGTAGATGCCGTGGTGACGGCACATCTCGATCAGGGCTTCGTACCGGTCGAGGGGGAGGATCGCGCCGGTCGGATTGTGCGGAAAGTTGATCGTCACCAACTTGGTGTTCGGCCGGATAGCGGCGGCGACCCGATCGATGTCGAGCGACCATCCGTCATCGGGGTCGAGTGGCACCCCAGTGGCATCGCCGATCACACGCGGCAGCGTCTCGTGGCTCTGGTAATTGGGGGTGACGACGATGGCGTGGCTGTCGGCATCGAGCAGCACATTGTTGGCGGCGAAGAGTGGCTCGCTCGCACCGTGGAAGCACAGGACTTGCTCCGGCGCGACGGTCTCGTAGGTGGCCGCAGCAGCAGCCCGGAGTTCCGGCGCTCCCCACGTCTCGGTGTAGCCCAGCCACAGCTGCTCGAAGTCCATGCGCTGCTGCTCGGTGCCCATCGCCAACAGGTCAGCCATCGACATCGATTCGGCATCGGAGGCGGTGAGGTGGTGCCGGGCGGAGAACTCCCATCGGGCGAAGTGGGTCTCGAGGCGGAACTCCGGCAGCAGCATGCACGCAGCCTAGAACTCGATCCAGACGCGGAACGGACGGGCCTGCCGGCCCGGCCGTTCCATGCAGATCTGTTGGTCAGCCCGGAGGCAGCATCACTCCGACGCCATCTCGCCGTCGCCGAGCTTGGCGCGGGCCTCGTCGACCCAGCCCTGGATGTCGTCAACCGACGCACCCTCGAACGAGGTAATGCCGGCCTCCTCCATCACGTGGTACACCTCTTCGAGGACGTGGAGTTCGGTCTCGTCGCCCTCGTCGGTGATGTTGTCGCCGCCGAACGAGTGGCGGATGTAGTACACGACCGACACCAGCTGCTCGGGTGAGAGGTTGGAGAAGCCAGCCATCTGCCCATACGAGCCGGGGACATGGGCGCCCCCGGGACGGTCCGGGTCGCCGTAGCTGAGCAAGCCAGCCGCCTGCGAACCGGCGGTGCCGTTGGCAACCCAGTGCAGGTTGCCAGCGAGGCCGTCGTAGGAAGCGCCCGACGCAAGCGACGGGAACGTGAGCAGGACCTCGCCGCCGTTGAGCTGGCGACCAGAGCCGCCGCCGCCGCCACCGCCGTGGCAACCGGCGCACTGACCGGCGTAGATCTCGCCGCCCTCGAACGCGAGCCCGCCGGGCTCGGCCGGGGGGTTCTCGAGGTAGCCGACATAGAAGATCGCCCAGAAGGGAAGGAAGACGAGGACCGGGATGATCCAGACCGGCATCTTCTTCCGAGACTCGGCTGCCTCGACGTAGGGGGCTACGGGCTCGGGAGCCTTGGGCTCTTCGGGCACGGCCGGGGTCGGTGCGGGTGCGGCGGCCGGCACGGGAGCCGCCGCGGCGGGTGCGTCGCCGCCAGAGCCGCCGTCGCCCGCGTCAGGGGGCGCCTGGCCGGTGAGGCGGGCACGGGCCTCAGCGGCCTTTTTCAGCAGGTGCTCGGGTACTTCGGTCACCGTTGGTCTCCGGCGGATCGATCGGTCAGCAAGTGTGGAGAGCGACCCGAATCTGCCGAAGCAGGTATGAGTCGCGACCCCGTGAGGATAGAGGCAGTGTCGCACGTCCAAACAAGCCGAAGGGCAATCAATCGCGCGAAATCCCGATGGACGAAATCTGCGGCGAATCTCATCTCGCGAATTCCCCGCTCCGATGTCCGGTTTCGAGGGTCGTCGTGATAAACCGAGAGCCAATCCGAGGGATGCGTCCTCCCGGTTCTACACTTGTGCATGCGTTCACGAAGTTCGTGTGCGTCAGCCTGTCCTCAGGAGTCGAAGCGTGGTTGCTTTCGTGACATCTCTGATCGTCACCTTCATCATCGTCGGTGGCATCGTCGCGTACCAGAAGCGCCGGCCAGCGGGTCAGGCCGTCACCTGGGGCGAGGCGATGTTCGGCTCGATGGTCGTCTTCTTCCTGATGTTCTGGGTGTACGGCGTCGTCCCCCACCAGTGGCTGACCTGGGCCGACAACGAACTCAACTGGCGGACCGACAAGATCCTCTACGGCCCCTTCGACATTTTGAAGAGCCAGCAGGACGGCGGATGGTCGCCGATCCGCATCAACTATGTCGTGGTGCGTGACCTCATCGCCGTGGTGATCTACCTCATTGCGCTCGGCGGCAACATCGCCATGTGGTCTGCATGGCAGAAGCGTGGTGCCAAGCAGAGCGACGAGAAGACACCGGAACGCTCGACCTTCGGACGCCCACTCGTGAAGGAAGGTGTCTAGGTCATGACAACGACCGACGCGAATCCTCCACTTCCGGAATTTCGCGACGACTACATCCTTCAGCAGGTTGATGCTGCGTGGCTGACCCAGCAGGTCAAGCCCAAGCAGTTCATCCACATTGATCAGTCCGAGTGCATCATGTGCGAGGGCTGTGTTGACATCTGCCCATGGAAGTGCATCCACATGGTGCGCCCCGACGCCATCGACGAAGCGATCGGCACGGAGCTTCCGGGCAGCGACCCCAACGACAATGTGATCTTCACCATCGACGACGATGTGTGCACCCGATGTGCGCTCTGTGTCGATCGGTGCCCCACCGGCGTCATCATCCTCGGCAAGATCGGTGATCCTGCTGCGACCGGTGACGCTCACCAGCGAACGAACACCCACGGCTACGGATACGGCATGCGTCTCGGCTGACGCCGGGACGCCTCGAACCACACGGACACGGACTCATGGCAGACGACGAAGTGAAGAAGCCGCTCCCTCAGCGGATGCAAGACCAGATGACCAAGGTGGTCGACGACGTTCAGGGCTCACAGGCCTGGAACTCGATCTTCCGACCCGGCTCGATCTTCCGGAAGGGCTACACCGACAGCCCCCGTAACCGCAGCTACGTCATCATGAACTCGGTGCTCTACCACCTGCACCCAGTGAAGGTGAAGCGACACGCCGTCAAGGTGAGCTACACGCTCTGCCTCGGTGGTCTCTCGTTCTTCCTGTTCATCTTGTTGACGGTCACCGGCATCTTCTTGATGTTCTTCTACCGCCCCACCGCGGCGGCGGCGTGGGACGACATCTACACCTTGCAGAACTCGGTGACCTTCGGGTTGCTCGTTCGCAATATGCATCGATGGGCGGCCCACCTCATGGTGCTGTCGGTGTTCCTGCACATGGCCCGAGTCTTCTACCACGGGGCCTACAAGCCACCCCGTGAGTTCAACTGGGTGATCGGCGTCAACCTCTTGCAGTTCACCCTGCTGCTCTCGTTCACCGGCTACCTCCTGCCCTGGGACCAGTTGGCCCTCTGGGCGGTGACGGTGGGTACCAACATGATGGGGTACACGCCGGTGTTCGGTGAACAGGTGCGCTTCGTGCTGCTTGGCGGCGTGGAGATCGGCACCGACACCCTGTTGCGTTGGTACGTGCTGCATGTGCTGCTGCTGCCGTTCGTGCTCGTCATCTTCATGGCGATCCACTTCTGGCGAGTGCGCAAGGACGGCGGCATCTCAGGTCCGCTCTAAGCGAAGGAGACAGAAGGTCATGACTGAAGTCCCCGAACATCTCCGAAAGCGCGCCGAGGAGGCACGCGCCAAGGCTGCAGCTGCGAAAGCGGCCGCCGATGCCCCGGCTGATGCTCCCGCCGAACCGTTGTCTGCTGAACAGCAGGAGGCGGCATCCAAGATTCCGGCTCACCTGCTTGAGCGGTCCAAAGCGGCCAAGGCCAAGGTGGCTGACGGCGGCGATGCCGGTGGCGCGGTGGCGGTTGCGACGGCACCGACCGGCGCAGCCCCTGCAGCGGTGGCCGGCGCGCCGGTGCCCACCGGACCTGGTGGCCACACGCAGCGCCTGCTGACCGTCGTCAAGTCGGGTTCGATCCAGGACGTCAAGGCGGTCCCGCAGGACAAGGTGCACACCTGGCCTCACCTGCTGGTCGTCGAGTTCGCTGCGGCGCTCTTCATCACCGCCTTCACACTGATCTTCTCGATCTTCGTGAACGCACCGCTGCTGGAGTTGGCGAACTTCAACGAGACGCCCAACCCGTCGAAGGCGCCGTGGTACTTCCTCGGCCTGCAGGAGTTGCTGACCGTGTTCCACCCGATGGTGGCCGGTGTGACCATTCCCGGTATCGGTCTGATCATCTTGATCCTGGCGCCGTATATCGACCGCAACCCATCGCCCAAGCCTGAGGATCGCAAGTTTGCGATCTCGCTCATGACCGTCCACCTGATGTTCTGGGCGGTGCTCACCATGATCGGCTCGTTCTTCCGGGGCCCCGGCTTCAACTTCGTCTTCCCCTGGGAAGCCGGGTTGTTCTTCGAGCTCTAGACCAGAGAGGAACCCTCCATGTTGGTTGCATTTCTCATCGTCGCCGGTGTCGCCCTCCTCGGTATTGCTGTCTTTGCAGCGATGCGCAGTCGGGAGGCCGACGACGCCGTCAACACGCTGTCGCGCGAGACGCGTCAGCGTGATCGAGGCTCCGCCGTGCTCGGAGACGAAGACGCCCTGACCGGTAAGCAGGTTGAACGCGCCCAGGTGCTGGAGCGCAAGGCGGCAAGCAAGGAACTCGTGCTGGCCGCTCGCCAGAGTGCGCCGCCCGCTCCGTACGTGCCGCCGGATCCTGAGGTCATCGGGGTCAGCCGCCGCCAGTTCTTCAACCGCACCATCATTCTCATGATGCAGATCGGCCTTGGCGGCTTTGGCCTTGCGTGTATCGCGTTCCTGTGGCCCCAGCTCGGTGGCGGCTTCGGTTCCGCCATCCGCGTCGGGCTCGTCAACGACGTGCTCGGTGAAATCCGGGGCAACAACGGCTTCCTCTACCGGGCGGAAGGCCGCATGTGGATCACGGAGTACCCCAACGGCGCCGTCGAGAAGGCCCGCGCGTCCTACAGCGCAGCGGAGCTCAACGGCATGGAGGCCGGACTCAACCTCGGCCTCGACGCCGGCGTCATTGCGCTCTACCAGAAGTGCCCGCACCTCGGCTGCCGGGTTCCCGAGTGCGTCACCTCACAGTGGTTCGAATGCCCCTGCCACGGCTCGCAGTACAACCGGGTCGGCGAGAAGCGTGGCGGTCCCGCCCCCCGAGGCATGGATCGGTTCGCCATGAGCGTCAGCGCCGACGGTGTGCTGACCGTCGACACCGGCACGATTATCCAAGGCCCCCCGATCGGCACCAACACCACTGGCCAAGAGGCCGAAGGGCCGAACTGCATCGGTGAGTCGTCCCACTAGGCCCGATAGCCTCCGTCCGTTCCATCTCTGAGAGTTCTCAACACCCCTCACGCGTATGCTCCTCGCTGCCTCCACCCAACGAACCGTCGGCCTCGTCATCTTGGCGATCGTCTTTCTCGGCGGACTCGTCTTCATCTACTTCAACCTGCGGTCAGCACGAGACGAGATCGGTTCAGAGATCGAACTCGCGTCGAACCGCAAGCCGTACCTCAGCGATGAGGATCTCGAAGGCAAGAAGCTTGACCTTGCCCTCGGCTCCAGCCTGGTCCTGCTCACCATCGTGGCGGTCACCTTGCCGCTCTATTGGCTCGGCGAACCCGGCCGCCACGAGGGACGCGACCTCGACACGTGGCGAATCTTCACGAACCGTGGTGAGGAGATCTACCTCGCCGGCGCCCAGTGTGTGAACTGCCACGGCCCTGAGGGTGCTGGTGGTGTCGTGAACACGGCGATCACGTCCGAAACCGGCGAGTTCGTCGCCCAGGTCAACTGGAAGGCCCCGGCGCTGAACACCCTGATGTCGCGCCACACCGAGGACGAAATCCTGCACGTACTCAACTATGGGCGAAACGGTGTGATGCCGGCCTGGGGCGGAGGCGGTGGCGGACCGCTCACCGATCAGCAGCTTGAAGAGGTCATCTTCTATCTGCGCTCGGTGCAGTTGACCGAGGACGAGATCCGTGCCGACGTCTCCAGCGGGGTCGAGGCAGGCGCTCGTGACCTGATCCTGGCCTCCAGCGACGCTGACTGGGCGGTCGAGTGGCGCAATGCCACCGACGCCAAGAACGAAACCGCTGCTGCTGTGCGCCTCCTGAGCCGCGCCGACTTCGGCTTCGAATGTGACGACAGCATCGACGCCTGCGCCGCTGATGCCGAGGCCGGTGACCGCCTCAGCGCGGCAACCGAAGCCGCTCAGGCTCCGCTCGACGCCGCCGTGGCTGACTGGTTCGACGCGGTGGCATCGGCGCAGGCCACCGCCGAGGCGATGGCGATCGAGGCCGACCCGTCGGTCGCCGACGACGATGAGGCACTGCGCTTCGCCGCACTCGAGATCCTCTCGACCCCTGATGCCTTCGAAGGGCAGGCGGCCTACCTGCAGTGGGGCGAAATCCTCTTCACCAATACGGCCTCGGCCGGCACCTACAGTTGCGCCCGCTGCCACACCTACGGCTGGAGCTTCGACGGCGCCGCCGACATGACGATCGAGGACAACGGCCGCGATGGTCCGATCCCTGACCTTGTCGACGGCTATGTGCAGGGTGGCGGCTTCTTCGGCCCGAGCCTCGCTGGCGACTCGCTACGCGACCAGTTCGAGAGTGCTCGGGGCCAGTCCGACTTCATCGAGCGGGGGCAGGCCATCGGCCAGACCTACGGTCGTGGCGGGTCGGGCGGCAACGGCCAGATGCCAGGCTTCGGTCCGTTGACCGAAGCCAACCCCGTCGGCGCTGGCATGGGCGCTGGTTCCGGGATCGTCTTCGAGTATCCCGGCATCCTGACTGAAGCCCAGATCGATGCGATCGTGGCCTTCGAGAGGACCCTCTGATGGAAATGATCGACCTCCTCGCCTTCCTCGACTTCGGTGGCCTTGAGTGGGACCCCCACGTTCGCGGCTTCCTCGCCGTGCTGGCTGGGTTCATCGTCTGGATGGGTTCGATCTGGCTGATCGTCTCGAGCAACAGCGGCGTTCGTCTGGGCACCCTGCTGTCCCTCGCCGGCCTCTTTGGCTGGCTGGCAATCATGGGTTCGATCTGGTGGATCTACGGCATTGGTTGGGTCGGTGACGCCCCGATCTGGGAAGAGGTCGAGATTGTGGAGGGAACCGACGACGAAGGTCATCTCACCTTCGCCGCCCTCGACGAAGCCAACGAACTCCGCACCGAGACACTGCCCTCCGCCTACGAGCGAGTGATCCAGAGCGCCGACTCCGCAGAAGCCGAGTTCGGGTCGAACTGGCGCACCGCCGACACCGCCGGCTTGAGCAATGACGAAGCCGCCCGTCTGGTCGAGATCCAGACCGCCTTCCTCGAGTTCGGCAGCGTGACTGCCGATGACCTGACTGCCGATCAGCTCGAAGGGCTGAGCAGCCAAGAGATCGAAGCGCTCGTTGCGGAAGAACAGGCGAAGAACGAGGCGACCACCTGGTCCGAACTCGCGGCTGTGGCCCCCGGGCTGATCGACCAAGCGAATCCTGCCCTCGGCGGGTGGACCCTGCTGTCGACGGCGGAAGCGGGTGAAGCGCAGGCCTCGGCCATCGCCATGCTGCTCGAGTCCGACGATTTCGACTTTGCCGACCAGAGCCAGTTCAAGGTGCTCGACGCCTACACGATCGGCGGCAAGGACGGGCTCCCCGAGGATCCCTCGGTTGTCGACCGGGTGTGGACCAAGATTCGGCAGACCGCTCAGATCACCCACCCCACCCGATACGGCGTCATCCAGGTCCAGGCCGTCACGGCCGAGTCGCTCGACAACCTGCCCGGCACAGCGCCAAAGCGCCCCGTTGTCGATGAGAGCGAGCCGATCGTTTCGATCGTCATGATCCGAAACCTCGGCAACCTCCGTCTTCTGCCTGCGATGATGACCATCGGGTCGCTGCTGATCTTCACCGGCCTCTGCTACATGCTGCACGAACGGGACAAGGAACTGATGCGCCGCCGAGCCGAATTCGAGAAGGCGGCCTAATCCATGCTCGGCCAGTACCTGCCGATGCTGGCCCTGTTCGGGCTGGCCGTGCTGTTCGCCGCCGGGAGCTTCCTCGCTTCTGGGCTGCTGGCCCCTCGCAACCCCACGGCTGCCAAGCAGGCGGCCTATGAATGCGGCATCGTGCCGACCAAGGAGACGCCGGAACGCTTCCCGGTCAAGTTCTTCCTCGTCGCCATGATCTTCATTGTCTTCGACATCGAGATCATCTTCTTCTACCCCTACGCCATCGCGAACGGTGGACTCGGCATCTTCGGGCTGGTGACGATCATGGTCTTCACCTTCGCCGTCTTCGAGTCGTTCGTGTATCTGATCAGTAATGGTGCACTTGAATGGGGCCCGATCAAGCAGATCGCCGCCCCATCGGGGGCCGTGTCGCCTGACCGCACGGCGTCGTCCACCATCCGGCGAGTCGGCCTTGAGGACCGAGCGCCCCTGACCGATTCCGGAGAAGCGGCATGAAGATCCCTGGTCTCGGCGACACCGGCGCCATCGCCGATCACGGCCTGGAGGGGATGGATCACAACTTCCTCACCGGCAACATCGAGAACCTGGTCAGCTGGGCACGGGCCCGCAGCCTCTGGCCAGCGACATTCGGTCTCGCCTGCTGCGCGATCGAGATGATGGCGACCGGCGCAGCACACTACGACCTGGCCCGGTACGGCATGGAGACATTCCGTGCGTCGCCCCGCCAGGCCGACCTCATGATCGTGGCCGGGCGGGTGAGCCAGAAGATGGCGCCGGTACTGCGCCAGGTCTACGACCAGATGATGGAGCCGAAGTGGGTCATCTCGATGGGCGTCTGCGCGTCGAGCGGCGGCATGTTCAATAACTACGCCATCGTGCAGGGCGTCGATCAGGTCGTGCCGGTCGATGTGTACGCGCCGGGCTGTCCGCCCGGGCCGGAGACCCTGTTGCACGCCATCTTCACCCTGCACGAAAAGATCGAGACCGGTGAACTCACCCGTCGCCGGGAGGCGAACGGTGGCGGCGCCGGCATCACCATCGAGCAGCGCGACGGGCAGACCGCGGGCCTGACGATCGGGGGCTGACCATGACCGACGAGACCGCAGCCGCCGAAGAGGCGGAAGATGAGGCCGTCCCCGCGGGTGACCCGGTCGAGATGCGGTACGGCGCCATTGTCGACCCCGCCGCCGCCGACGCAGTCCTGCACGCCACCGTCGAGAATCATCTCGACGCGTGCGCCGAGGCGTTCGCCGACGGATTCGATCAACTGATCGACCTGACCGCGGTCGACTACCTGACCTACGCCGGAACCCGAGTCTTGCCAGCCGGGGTCGAGGCCGAACGGTTCGAGGTCGTCACCCAACTCATCAGCCATCACCGTCGCGAGCGAGTGCGGATTCGCACGCATCTTGCCGACGGCACGGAACTTCCGAGCCTGTTCGATCTGTGGCCTGGCGCCGAAAGCCTCGAGCGGGAAGTGTTCGACATGTTTGGCATCACCTTCGCCGATCACCCCGATATGAGCCGGGTCCTCATGCCTGAGGACTGGGTCGGGCATCCTCTCCGCAAGGACTATGCGGTCGGCTCCATCCCCGTGCAGTTCAAGGCAGCGAGCAACGAACGATGACGGTCACCGAGAACCCCGAGTCCGCAACCGAGCCGAGCGGCGAAGCCACCGACGGCGCAGCCCGTGTCCGGCGCCGCGACGATGGCGCCGCCGTCCTGCGTCTCAGCGAGGCCGAAGCCGCCCAGATCGGCAATGACCCAGAAGCGGGCGACGACGACGAGCGGGTCATGCTCAACATGGGCCCCTCTCACCCGTCGACCCACGGTGTCCTTCGCCTGATGCTGGAGATGGAGGGCGAGACGGTGCTGCGGAGCAAGCCGGTCGTCGGGTATCTCCACACCGGCATGGAAAAGCAGGCTGAGCAACTCACCTATCTGCAGGGGTGCACCAACGTCACCCGCATGGACTACGCCTCGCCGTTCTTCACCGAACTCGCCTTCAGCCTCGCCACCGAAAAGCTGCTCGGTATTGAGGTTCCGGAGCGGGCGACGTGGATCCGCATGCTGATGAGCGAGCTCAACCGCATGAGCTCGCACCTGCTGTTCATGGCCACCAACGGTATGGATCTCGGTGCCGTCTCGATGATGATCTACGGCTGGCGCGAGCGCGAAGAAGTCCTCCGCTTCTTCGAGAAGGTCACCGGCCTGCGGATGAACCACAACTACATCCGCCCCGGCGGTGTGGCGGTCGATCTGCCCGACGGCTGGCAGGCCGACGTCGAGCATCTGCTTGAGCTCATCCCGCCCCGTCTCGAAGAGTACGACGTCTTGATGACGGGCCAGCCGATCTGGCGTGAGCGGCTGCAGGGTGTCGGCACGATCAATGCCGACGAGGCGCTTGCGCTGTCGGCGACCGGACCGATCCTCCGGTCGGCGGGCTACGCCTGGGACCTTCGCCGCGACGAGCCGTACCTCGCCTATGACGAGGTGGAGTTCGACGTCATCGTCGGTTCCTACGGTGACAGCTACGACCGCTACGCGATCCGTCTCAACGAGATCCGTGAATCAATGCGGATCGTCGAACAGATCCTCGACAAGATGCCGGCCGGCGACTACCGGGTGCAGGACAAGAAGGTCACGCCTCCGCCCCGCGTCCGCATCGACCAGTCGATGGAAGCCCTGATTCACCACTTCAAGATCTTCACCGAGGGGTACAAGGTTCCTGAAGGGGAGGCCTACGCCGCAGTCGAGTCACCCCGGGGCGAACTCGGTGTCTACATGGTGAGCGACGGCACCTCGACGCCCTACCGAATGCACGTCCGCGGCCCCTCGTTCATCAACCTCCAGACGATGCCCCACATGATGCAGAACGCGCTGATCGCCGATGCAGTGGCGATCATCTCCAGCGTCGACCCGATCATGGGCGAGGTGGACCGCTGATGCCCGAGACCTACTTCACCGGCGAGAACCTCGCCATCGCAGAAGAGATCATCTCCCGGTACCCGGTGAAGAAGTCGGCGCTGATTCCGTTGCTGCACCTCGCGCAGGAGCAGGACGGGTGGGTCACCGACGATGCAATGCGTCACATTGCCGAACTCACCGACACCACCCCGGCCGAGGTGAAAGGGACAGGCTCGTTCTACGAGATGTTCAAGTTCCATCCTGTCGGCAAATACATGATCAATGTCTGCACGAACCTGTCGTGCCAGCTACTCGGCGGTGAAGAACTCCTCGAGCACGCCGAAAACGTGCTCGGAATCAAAGCCGGGGGCACGACCGACGACGGCATGTTCACCATCGAGGATGTGGAGTGCATCGCCGCCTGCACCGAGGCACCGTGCCTGCAGGTCAACTACCGCTACCGGCTTCGGCTCACCACCGACGATCTTGATCAACTGATCGACGACATTCGCAACGGACGGACCACCGACATCCCCGAGCACGGCACGCTCGGCGTCGTCCGTCAACACATTCCTGCCGGCCAGGGCGCCGGGATCGTGCCGCCTGAGCAAGCGAACGAGCGGCCGGTGTGGCTCGCCCGCAACGATGCCGCCGAAACCAGTGAGGGAGCTGTCTGATGCCGACCCACGACTATGTCCCCCACGCCCCCGGCTATGTCGACAACGAGGGCCCCAAGATCGTCACCAGCCGGTTCGTCCACGAAGACAGCCACACGCTTGAGCGGTACGAAGCGACCGGCGGGTACGAAGGCCTGCGGCGCGCACTCGACCGCACCCCTGCCGATGTCCACACCGAGGTCCGTGACGCGGTCGTGCTCGGTCGCGGCGGCGCTGGCTTCCCGGCCGGCGTCAAGTGGGGATTCATGCCGCCCGGCAAGTTCCCCTACTACCTCGTGGTCAATGGTGACGAGTCTGAGCCCGGTACCTACAAGGATCGCCTCCTCATGGAGCGCGACCCCCACCAGTTGATCGAAGGCTGCCTCATTACCTGCTACGCCCTGGGCCTCACCCAGTGCTTCCTGTACGTGCGGGGCGAGATGGCCCATGCCCAGGAAGTCATCGCCCAGGCGCTCAACGATGCCTACGCCAAGGGCTATGTCGGCAAGAACATCATGGGCACCGAGTTCAGTGTCGACATCACGCTCACCTGGGGCGCCGGTGCCTACATCGTCGGCGAGGAGACAGCCCTCATCGAATCGCTCGAAGGCAACCGGGGGATGCCTCGGCTCAAGCCGCCGTTCTTCCCGGCCGCCATCGGTCTCTACGGCCAGCCCACGATCGTGAACAATGTCGAGACGCTCAGCAACCTTCCGTGGCTGATGCTCAACGGTGCCGATCAGTACAAGGCCTACGGTTCCGAGGCCTCGCCCGGTAGCCGCATGGTGGCCGTGTCGGGGCACGTCAACCGCCCAGGCGTCTACGAGATCGAGCAGGGCGTCACGACCTTCCGTGACCTGTTCTACGGCGACAACTTCTGCCGAGGCATTCGCGACGGGCATGAACTGAAGATGTTCGTCCCGGGCGGAGGCTCCGCCCCATGGTTCTTCCCCGAGCAGGTCGACCTTCCGCTCGAGGGCCGCACCGTCGGTGGCGAGGGATCGATGCTCGGATCGGGCGCCATCATGGTGATGGACGACACGACCGACGCCGTCAAGGCGGCACTCCGGCTCGTGCGCTTCTACGCCCGCGAGTCGTGCGGTAAGTGCACGCCGTGCCGCGAGGGCACGACGTGGGAGGAGCGCATCCTGCAGCGGATCCTCGATGGCGAGGGTCGACCGAGCGATATCGACAAGTTGCTCGACATCGCCGACAACATCTCGCCCGGCCCGTACCCGGTTGCCGCTGACCCGAGCCAGGGTCTCGATGCCGTGCCGTTCCCTCCGAAGCAGACCACCATCTGCCCGCTGGGGCCGTCGTCGGTTGCGCCGATCACGTCGACGATCCGGCGTTTCCGGCACGAGTACGAAGCGAAGATCACCAAGCGCGACTCGATCCCAGTCAGCGCGGCGCCGGTCACGGCGGAGGTCATGTCGTGACCGCGACCGAGAACGAAACCACCACCGTCAGCGTCACGATCAACGGCACCGAGATTCAAGCGAATCCGGGCGAGTTGCTGATCGATGCCGCCGAACGGACCGGCACCTACATCCCGCGCTTCTGCTACCACTCGCGCATGAAGCCGGTCGGGATGTGCCGGATGTGCCTGGTCGAGGTGGATTCCGGGCGCGGCCCTGCCCTGCAGCCCAGCTGCATGATTCCGGTAAGCGACGGGATGACCGTCGACACCGAATCCGAGGCCACCAAGAAAGCGCAGGATGGGGTTCTTGAGTTTCTGCTGATCAACCACCCGCTCGACTGCCCGGTCTGTGACAAGGGTGGCGAGTGCCCGCTGCAGGACCAGACCGTTGCGTACGGTCCCGGTGAGTCGCGCTTCATCGAGGAGAAACGCCACTACGAGAAGCCGATCCCGATCAGCGACACCGTCTATCTCGATCGTGAGCGCTGCATCCTCTGTGATCGCTGCACGCGTTTCGCTGACGACGTTGCCGGCGACACCCTGATCCACTTCATGGACCGGGGCAACAACACCCAGGTCAACACGTTCCCCGACGAACCGTTCGCCTCGTACTTCTCGGGCAACACCGTGCAGATCTGCCCGGTCGGTGCCTTGACGGCCAAGCCGTACCGCTTCAAGGCTCGCCCGTGGGACCTTGAGGAGACCATCTCGACCGCATGGACCGACTCGGTCGGTTCGCGGGTGACCGTGCAGTCATCTCGCAACCAGGTGCTGCGTCTGCTCGGTGTCGACGCCGACGCCGTCAACTGGGGTTGGCTCTCCGACAAGGAACGCTTCGGGTTCGAAGCCCTCAACAGCGAGGCGCGGCTCACCCAGCCGATGTGCCGAGCCGGTGACGACCTTGCACCCACGGGATGGGCTGCTGCCCTGACCCAGGTGACCGATGCCCTCTCCGGGGTCGAACCTTCACGGGTCGGCGTCATCGGTGGTGCCCGCCTCACGAACGAGTCGCAGTACGCGTGGGCGAAGCTCGCCAAGGGTGTGTTAGGCACCGACAATGTCGACGCGCAACTCGGCGACGGGCTTCCAGCTGAAGCGGTTCTGGGACTGCCTCGCGCCACCATCGCCGATGCCTGCGAGCCCGGCGGCACGATCATCCTGGTCGGCCCCGACCCGAAGGAAGATCTCGGCGCGCTCTTCCTGCGACTGCGCCACGCCGTCGTCAACGACGGCGCAACCCTGATCGAACTCACACCCAGCCGAGGCGGGCTCAGCGGGATCGCCGCCCACTCGCTCCACGGTCGCCCCGGCGAAGTCGGTCTGCTCGCCCAAGCCCTTGTCGCGGCCACGTCCGGCCCCGCAGTCGATGCGGCGGGCATCGCCGCGGCCGAGATCGCCGCGGCAGCCGAAGCCATCTCGGGTCCGGTCACCGTGATCCTCGGCCGGGCTTCCGTTGCCGAATCGGCAACCGCCACCGTTGACGCCGCTGTTGCCCTCACTGGGCTGCCCGAGGTCCGGTTCCTGTCGGCGCTGCGTCGCGGCAATGTCCACGGTGCCCTTGATGCCGGTCTCGCTCCCGGGCTGCTTCCGGGCCGACAGCGGCTGGATGCAGGATGCGATGCCTGGCCGTCGGTGCCTGCCGCCGCCGGTCTCGACACGGCCGGGATGCTCGGTGCTGCCGCCGCCGGCGACCTCGATGTGCTCGTCCTGCTCGGCGCTGACCCGCTCTCGGATTTCCCCGATAGCGACCTGGCCGCTCGGGCCCTCGACTCGGTGGGCACCGTCATCGCCATCGAGTCGTTGCCCAATGCGTCGACCGTGGCCCATGCCGATGTCGTCTTGCCCGCCGCCATGGCGACCGAGGTCGACGGCACCTTCACCAACCTTGAGGGTCGGGTCAGTGTCTGCGAGCAGAAGGTCACCCCGCCCGGCACTGCCCGTGCCGACTGGATGATCGCAACCGAACTCGCAGCCCGCCTCGGCGCAGATCTCGGCCTCGATTCGCCAGCGACGATCCGGGCCGAACTCGCAGCGGTGTCGGCCGTCCACGCGCCCCTCACCGAGGAGGCGCTCGCCGCGTCCCAGGTCGAAGGGATTCTGCTTGCGGGCTCCTCGCTGGACGGGCCGGTCGCCTCGACCGCACTTGCCCCGGCCAACGATGCCTATTCATTGCGCCTGGTTGCGGGGCGTCGAATGTACGACGCCGGAACCATGGTGCAGGCCAGTCCGTCGAGTGCCGGACTCGCGGCGACCGCAACGGTCCGACTCAACCCGGTCGACTTCGACAAGCTCGGGATCGAGGCCGGAACCGACGTGAAGGTGGTCTCCGGTCAGGGCGAGCTCCGTGCCCCGCTCGCCGTTGACCCTGGCGTTCCCGCTGGCTCAGCCGTTGTGCCAGCCAACGCGCCGGGCAACGGTGCGAACATCCTGATCGATGCCTCGGCGCCGGTCACCGACGTCCGAGTAGAACGCGCATGATCCTGGCCCAAGACCCGCTCTACACCGGCGACTGGCTGGGCGATCTCGGGGTCACCTTGCTCAAGGTCGGTATTGCCTTCGCGTTCCTGCTCGTTGCGGTGATGCTCAACATCTGGTTCCTCCGCAAGGTCATCTCCGACTTCCAGAACCGCGTTGGCCCCAACACCGCCGGCAAGTGGGGCATCCTCCAGAGCCTTGCTGACGGCATCAAGCTTTTCTTTAAAGAAGATCTGCTCCCCGATAACGCCGATCGGTTTGCCTTCCGGCTCGCGCCCTACCTGTCGCTCGTTCCGGCGTTTCTCGTGTTCGCCATCATCCCCATCGGTGGCGACTTCAACGGTGAGGACGGCGACGGCGTCGTCACCATTTTTGGTCACGACACCTTCCTCCAAGTGGCGGACCCGCCGGTCGGCGTCCTGTGGTTCCTCGCCATGTCGTCGCTGGCGATCTACGGCATCATGCTCGCCGGTTGGAGCTCCGGCTCGAAGTACCCGCTGATCGGCTCGGTCCGCGCATCGGCCCAGATGGTGTCCTACGAGGCGGCCCTCGGGCTTGCCCTCGCTTCGGTGCTCGTCGTGTCCGGCACCCTGTCGACCCACGCCATGGTTCTCGACCAGTCGGGGACCGGGCCGACCTTCCTCGGTATCGAAAATGTCGTCCCGAACTGGTACCTGATCCCGACCGGGGTCATCCCGTTCCTGATCTTCATCATCGCTGGCACCGCCGAGCTGAACCATCCGCCGTTCGACCTCGTCGAGGCCGAGCAGGAGATCGTCGGTGGCTTCCACACCGAGTATTCCTCAATCCGGTTCGCCCTCTTCTTCCTCGCCGAGTTCATGAACCAGATCACGATGGGCGCCCTCATCGTCACCCTCTTCCTCGGCGGCCCCGCCGGCCCGGCGCTGTTCTTGCCCGAAGGCTGGTGGATCGGCGTCTTCTGGTTCTTCTTCAAGCTGATGTTCTTCCTGTTTGGTCTCGTCTGGGTGCGGGCGACACTGCCTCGCTTCCGCTACGACCAGCTCATGGACTTCGGTTGGAAGCTGCTGATCCCGCTTTCGCTCGCCTGGTTCATTCTCCTGGCCGGGATCCAGGTCGGAGGCAACGAGAACTGGAGCGGAGCGCAACTGTTCGGCTTCGTGCTCGGTCTGTTCGTGATCTGTGCTCTGCTCGCCGGCATGTTGATGCTTGCCATCCGCAACGCCCGCGCCGAGCGCATCGCTCAGGAGGAGGTGTTCCGTGGCTGAGGGTTCGTACCTGAAGGGCTTCGGTGTCACGTTCAAGAAGCTGTTCGAGGATCGCGTCACCAAGGACTACCGAGGTGGGCGCGGTGCGGCGAAGGGCAAGCCGGACGAGAAGCGGGAGAAGGCCGAGCGGCTGCACGGCCGACACGTCCTGAACCGCTACGAGGACGGCATGGAGAAGTGCATCGGCTGTGAGCTGTGCGCAGGTGTGTGCCCCGCCAAGTGCATCTATGTCCGCGGTGCCGACAACGACCCGGACGCCCCGACTTCGCCGGGTGAGCGGTTCGGCTACGTCTACGAGATCAACTACTTGCGGTGCATTCACTGTGATCTGTGCGTGGAAGCCTGCCCGACGCAGGCGATCACCGAGACGAAGCTGTTCGAGTTCTCGTTCACGAATCGCAGCGATGCGATCTACACCAAGGACGAGTTGCTCGTCGGTGACGACGGCAAGCCTCAGCAGCTGCCCTGGGAGGATTGGCGCCCAGGTGAGGACCAGTGGACCTCGGGATGGATGCGGGCCACGTCACCGGCCGGCGATCATCGTTACGAAGGCGTCGTCCACTGGGCCGGTGAGCTCGGGTACGGTGTGCGCCCGCCCGAGCCCGCTCAGAGCGAAAGCGCCGAAGACCATGCCTGAGCTTGTGACGTTCTTCGCCGGAGCGGCGATCATCTTGACCGGTGCCCTCGGCGTTGTTGCGTCTCGCAATCCGGTTCACTCGGCGCTGTTCTTGATCCAGACCCTGATGGGTGTGGCGGTCCTGTTCGTTGTCCAGGATGCCCACTTTCTGGCTGCGGTCCAGGTCGTGGTCTACGCCGGCGCCATCGTGATCTTGTTCCTCTTCGTGATCATGTTGCTCGGTGTCGACAAGGCGGAAGATCTCGGCGTTGAGCCGATCGGTGGCCAGAAGCCGCTCGCCGCGATCCTCGGCGCAGCGTTGCTCGCTGGCGCGTTGACGATCGTGCTGATCGCCACCGACGGCGCCACGGGCTCGAGCGCGCCCGGCGATCCGGAACGCTCGTTGCAGAACGGATTCACCGACATCGAACGCATCGGCCGGGTGCTGTTCACCGACTATCTCGTGGCATTCCAGCTGACGGCGGCCCTGCTCACCATCGCCGTGATCGGCGCTGTTGTGTTGACCCGCACCGTGCGAGCGGACGACCGCCTCGGTGACCTCGAGCCGGTCTCGATGGACACGCTGCCGTCACTCGCTCCGGCCGGGGCCAACGACGAGCATCATGCCGACGCTGCCGACGACGACGGAAAGGGCGACGCATGATGTTCGCGGCAACCCTCACCACGTCGTACTTCTTGGTGCTGTCGGCACTGATGTTTGCCATCGGGGCCGTGGGCCTGATGATCCGGCGCAACCCGCTGGTGATGTTCATGTGCGTCGAGCTGATGCTGAACGCCGTGAACATCACGTTCGTCGCATTCGGCACCGACGTCGACAACGTCGGTGGTCAGATCTCCGTGTTCTTCGTTCTCGTCGTCGCTGCGGTGGAGGTCGTCGTCGGCCTCGCCCTCGTGGTGGCGATCAACCGGCGCCGGGCCGATGCCACCGCCGATGACGTGTCGTTGTTGAGGGGCTGACGATGCTTGATGCTGCCTTCCTAATCCCCGCGTTTCCGCTGCTCGGATTCGTCACGATCCTTGTGTTCGGCCGCCGTCTCGGCGAGCCAGGTGCAGGTTGGGTCGCGACCCTCGCCATGGGTGGCTCGTTCGCTGCTGCGCTCCTGACGTTCCTGGGTCTCGTCGCCGAGGACAAGGAGGAGCGGCGCTTCGTCCAGACCCTGTGGGAGTGGGTGCCGGTTGGCGACTTCTCGGTCGACATTGGCTTCCTCGTCGATCCGTTGTCGATCACGATGACCCTGTTCATCACCGGTGTCGGTGCCCTGATCCATCTGTATTCGATCGGCTACATGCACGGCGACGAGAACTTCTCGAAGTTCTTCCTGTACCTGAACCTGTTTGCCTTCTCGATGCTGATGCTCGTGCTCGGCGACAACATGCTCCTGACCTTCCTCGGTTGGGAAGGCGTGGGGGCGTGTTCGTACTTCCTCATCTCGTTCTGGTTCACCGAAGAGGCCAACGCCACCGCTGGCAAGAAGGCGTTCGTGACCAACCGGGTCGGCGACTGGGGCTTCATGGTCGCCATGTTCTTGCTGTTCACGACGATCGGCTCGATCCAGTACGTCGACATCTTCGGCAACGCCGGCGAGTTGTCTGAGAACACCGCCACGGCGATCACCGTCCTGCTTCTCGTGGGCGCGGCGGGCAAGTCAGCCCAGTTCCCGCTCTACCTGTGGCTTCCTGATGCGATGGCTGGCCCGACACCGGTTTCGGCGCTCATCCACGCCGCCACCATGGTCACCTCGGGTGTCTACCTGTTGACCCGGGTCAGTCCGATCACCGCCGAGGCAGCCGGATGGTCACTTGACCTGATCGCCTGGATCGGTGCCGGCACCGCCCTGCTGGCGGCGACGATTGCGGTCGCCCAGAACGACATCAAAAAGGTGTTGGCCTACTCGACGGTGAGCCAGCTCGGCTACATGATCATGGCGGTCGGGATTGGGGCGTATGTCGCCGCGATCTTCCACATGATCACCCACGCCTTCTTCAAGGCGCTGCTCTTCCTGGGCTCCGGCTCGGTCATTCACGGCATGCATCACGACCAGGACATGCGCCACTACGGCGGGCTGCGCAAGCTCATGCCCGTCACCTCGGCCACGTTCATCATCGGGTGGCTCGCGATCGCGGGCGTGCCGCCGTTCTCCGGTTTCTGGTCGAAGGATGAGGTGCTCGCCTACGCCTACGACGTCAACATTGGCCTGTGGATCGTGGGGCTGGTCACGGCCCTGCTCACAGCGTTCTACATGAGCCGTCAGGTCTTCATGACCTTCTACGGCGAGTACCGCTACGCCGATGTTCGGCCGGAAGAGATCGAAGCGGTTTGGGCGAATCGGGTTGCCGCTGCGGAGGCGGCGGTCGCCGACGCCGAAGCGGGCATCGGTGCGGCCGAGGACGGCGTCGTGAAGGCGCAGGAGAAACTGGACAAGGCGACCGAGAAGCTCGAACAGCGGCAGGCCGAAATGGCTGAGGTCGACCAGTCCGACGAGAAGGCGGTTGAGAAGGCCACCAAGAACCTTGACAAGGCGCAGGATGGTGCCGTCAAGGCCCAGGAGTCCGTCGATGAGGTCACCGCGTCGATCGACACCGCTCGAGCCGAGGTCGAGGCAGCCCGGTCGGCGCTGGCTGGCGTCGTGCTGGCCGCGGAGGCCGGCGGCGATGATCTCGACGGGATCTCCGACGAAGATCTTCCCGAGGCGGTCCGCGAACGCCGCGAGTTCCATCCCCACGAGTCGCCGTGGCAGATGACCGTCCCGCTCGTCGTGCTAGCGGGTGCGGCGATTGTTGCCGGCGTCATGAACCTTCCGTTCAGCGACGACCTGCACTTCCTCGGTCATTGGCTTGAGCCGTCCTTCCTCGGCAACAAGCACAAACTCGGACTGAGCGGGGGCGAACTGTGGGTGCTCGCCATCATCGCCGTCGTGGTCGGCGCGATCGGCATCGCTGCGGCGGTCGCCGTCTACCTGCAGCGGCGGATCCCGGCCGACCGGATCGAGTTGCCGATCCTCGCTCGGGGCTGGCGCTACGACGAAGCGGTCACCAGCTTTATGGGCGGCCCCGGGCGCAAGGGCTTCGATCTGATCGCCTGGTTCGACCGGACGATCATCGACGGTGCGGTCAACGGCACCGGCCGTCTGGTCCGCTCGGTCGGCGGTGAGATGCGGTCTGCCCAGTCCGGTCTGGTGCGCAGCTATGCCGCCATGGTGGCGATCGGTGCCGTGGCACTGATGGCCTGGTTCCTCGTGAGGACGACGTTCTGATGCACGCACTTCTTGCCGCCGCGTCGGCTGATGTTCCCTTCCCGATTCTCTCGGCGATCGTTGTCGCCCCGGTACTCGGTGCGCTGGTTCTCCTCGTGCTGCCGAACAGCCGTCCGGAGTACTTCAAGCAGGTGGCGTTCCTGGTCACCGGTGTCGTCGCCGGCATGACGGCCTGGGTCATGGTCGAATTCGATAAGACTGCGGCGGCTGACTTCCAGTTCGTCGACTCGGCCACGTGGATCGAGGGGCTCGGCATCTCTTGGAGCCTCGGTCTCGACGGCATTTCGCTGTGGCTCGTGGTTCTGACCGCAGCGCTGTTCCCGCTCGCCATCCTCGCCATCGAAGCCGAGCACACGCCGAAGGCGTACTACGCCTGGCTGCTCGTGCTCGAGGCTGGCTGTATGGGTGTCTTCCTCGCCCTCGACCTGTTCGCCTTCTTCGTGTTCTTCGAGATCGTGCTCGTGCCGATGTACTTCCTCATCGGCCAGTGGGGCCATGGGGCTCGGGCCTACGCGGCAACAAAGTTCTTCATCTACACGATGTTTGGTTCGGCGCTGATGCTGGTCGGCATCCTGGCGACGGCGTTCCTCACGGCGTCGACAACCGGCAACGACGTCACCTTCGACCTGATCGTGCTCGCTGAGCAGCAGGCCCTGTCGACCAACACCGCCCGCTGGATCTTCCTGAGCTTCGCCCTCGCCTTCGCCGTGAAGGTCCCGCTCTTCCCGGTTCACACCTGGTTGCCGGATGCGCACACGAACGCGCCTACTGCGGGCTCGGTGATTCTTGCTGGCGTGATGCTCAAGCTTGGTACCTACGGCTTCCTGCGGTTCGGCATCTATCTCTTCCCCGAAGCAGCGGTGTACTTCGCCCCGGCGCTGGTGGGGCTCGGCACGATCGGCATCATCTATGGCGCGATCGCCGCCACGATGCAGCGCGACCTGAAGCGACTGGTCGCCTACTCGTCGGTTGCCCACCTCGGCTTCATCGTGATCGGCACCTTTGCCCTGAACACCGAGGGCCTGTCGGGCGGCATCTTGCAGATGGTCAACCACGGCATCTCGACCGGTGCGCTGTTCCTCCTCGTCGGCTGGATCTACGACCGTCGCCACACCCGCGAGATCAGCGAGCTCGGAGGCCTTCAGAAGCCGGCCCCGATCTTTGCGGCCGTCTTCATGCTGGTGATGTTGAGCTCGATCGGTCTGCCCGGTCTGAACGGGTTCGTTGGCGAGTTCCTGGCCCTCCTCGGCGCTTTCGCCGCTCACCGGTGGTGGGCGATCGTGGCCGCCACCGGGGTCATCATCGCTGCGCTCTACCTGCTGTGGGCCTATCAGCGGGTGTTCCATGGTCCGGCCGAGGGCGAGAACGCAGAGATGCAAGACCTCACGTGGAACGAGAGCGCCGTCATCCTCCCGTTCCTCGTCGCCATCGTGTTCATGGGTCTGTATCCCAAGCCGGTGATCGAGCGCATGGAGCCAGCGGTTGACGCCCTCATCGAGCATGTCGACGAACATGTCGACGACTTCGACGAAGCCACACCTGACCTTTTCAAGGCGTGGACGATCGATGGAGTGAACGAGTACCAGGCCGAGAAGGCCGCAGAAAAGAAGAGCAGTGAGGGGGACAAGTGATGCTTGCCCAGGTGTCTAACCCCGTCGTTCGACCCGACATTGTTTGGGAGGGGCTGCTCCCCGTGCTTCTTCTCGGGGTCGGTGCGCTGCTCCTCATCCTGTTTCGGTCGTTGATCAAGGCCTTGCCGGCCGTGGTGGCTGACAACGCCGTTCCCGTCGTTGGTGGCCTCACCGTCGTCGCCATGTGGGTAGCGGCCGGGTATGCCGGCGGCGAGGTTCCGCTGGGTGGTGTTCGTGACGATGTCGGGGACGCAGCGTTTGCCGTCGGACTCGTCGTCGTGGTCCTGCTGGCGGCCTGGTTCGCCCGGTATCTCCACCTCGGCCTCGACGCCGCGCTCACCGCCATGATCGGTCTCTCGGCGCTGGCCGCGACCTGGGGTCTCTGGAATCAGCGTTTAGAGATCGACGGTGCCTTCAATTCCGTCGGCGACCAGCTCGCGGTTGACGGATTCGCGTTGGTCTTCACCGGGGTCATCTCGGCCGCAGTGGTCTTGGTCGCCTTCCTGCTCGACGACTATCTGCGGCGGGAACAGCTCGACGGCGTCGAGATGTATGTGCTGATGCTGTTCTCCGCCGCCGGTGGCGTCGTGATGGCGAGCGCCAACGACCTGATCGTGTTGTTCCTGGCTCTCGAAACGCTCAGCATCGCCGTCTATGTCATGGCCGCCATGCATACCCGGCGAAGTGAAAGCCAGGAAGCAGGCCTCAAGTACTTCGTGCTTGGTGCCTTCAGTTCTGCGTTCCTGCTCTACGGCATCGCCCTGACCTTCGGTGCGACCGGTTCGACGAATTTGATCGAGATCCGCACCTTCCTGGACTCGACCGTGCTGCTCGAAAACGGCCTGCTGATGGGGGCGTTCGGCATGCTGCTCGTCGGTCTCGGGTTCAAGGTCGCTGCTGCGCCGTTCCATGCCTGGACGCCAGATGTGTACCAGGGTGCTCCGACCCCGGTCGTGGCGTACATGGCCTCCGCGGTCAAGGCCGCCGGGTTCGCCGCCCTCATCCGCGTCTTTGTGACGACGTTCGGCTCGTATGCATCGGACTGGCAGCCGGCGGTGTACGCGCTGGCATTGCTCACCCTAATCGTCGGATCCTTCATGGCGATCGTGCAGCGCGACGCGAAGCGCATGCTCGCCTACTCATCGATCAGCCACGCCGGGTTCATCCTCGTCGGCGTTCAAGCGGCGAGCGATGCCGGCACCGCAGCGGTCGTGTTCTACGCCGTTGCCTACACCTTCCTCGTCATCGGCAGCTTCGGCGTTCTGGCCGTGGTCTCGGGTGGTGGCGACCGGGCCACGAGCCTCGACGACCTCGATGGCCTCGCTCAGCGGCGCCCCACCTTGGCGCTGGCCCTCACGATTTTCCTGCTGGCTCAAGCGGGTGTT
>Ga0181588_10000049_pt1 | contig 87129 bp, 62 predicted proteins | sample 071ome_26_FD_148607 | JGI IMG/M metagenome (GOLD analysis project Ga0181588, IMG submission 148607) | Coastal salt marsh microbial communities from the Groves Creek Marsh, Skidaway Island, Georgia - 071409BT metaG (spades assembly) | ecosystem: Environmental > Aquatic > Marine > Intertidal zone...
GGAGACGACAAGGTTTGCAAACGGAACCCGGAACGGAACCGAACGCTGGGTGTTAAAAGGGGAGGAAAGTGGAACGCGCGGTGTGCGTCGTCGTATACGTCGTCGTAGAGTCGCGCGCGCCATGTCGCCGATGAAAGTTAAAACTAAACCAATGTCACGGTCTCGGAGTCTGGGAAACTTGAGCGGGAAGCCAAAGGTGGCGACGAACGTCACGGTGTTGGCGTTTACGAATCTCGGGTTGTTGTCGTTCTTTCTCGGCGGGGTGTATTTCGTCATCGAAGGGTGGGATCAGACGGCGATCTGCTGTGTGATTGGATACGTGTCGTGTGGAGTGGCGCTCGCCGTGCCGTCGTTGACGTTTGCGAGCAGCGAGGAGGATGAGGAAGTTTTCATGGAGCCGGCGACGCCGGAGCACGACCGCATGGTGAAGGATGAAAGGAGCAGGCATTGGTGGCGGGTCGGGGCTGGCATCCTGAACGTCATGGGGCTGTTGCTGGGGATTTTAGGCTCTCTGTTGTATTCTCCGGCGTTTATAGAGTTTTGGACGAATAGAAGTCAGAATGAGGAACAATTTGAACGCGTGACGGATCACGCCAACGTCATATGGGCAGTGTCGTTCATCCTCTTTCCGCTAGGCTCGGGACTGTTCCTACTCGATAGAAAGAAGACGTTGGACACTCGCGCAGAGTTGACAAACAGACCGAAACGGGGTTATTTTTCCCAAGAGTTGTATCTGTACACTTGGATTGAAATCGCCCTCACCATTTTTGCGGTTGGCGGACTGTTCTTCTGCTTTGATGACAATAGCGCATCGCTCGTGTTGGCGCTCGTGCTGTTCTTCATCGGTGGAGGAATCAAGGCGGGATTGATGTTTCACGAGCTCACGACGTTCTTTGGGGCGAGGTGCGACGAACCAAGGGACATGTATTCCCCGGATGAGAATTCGCGTCTAGTTGTGAGTTCAGATGCGTCGCCGCCCTTTGGAAGTGCCAGCGGTGATGACTTTACGTAAACTGATTACGCACAACTGATCACGCAAAACGATGTAGTAGCTTGTTAAATGTGTACGTTCTAGAATTAGGAAGAGCCACACGTGGCGCGTTGCTGTAATAAACAAGACACGCTTAGTAGTTCCTCTAAGATATGGTGTGCTGGAATTAAATGATGAATGGTCGGCTACTCTTCGTGCGCTCCGTCAGGACTTCGACACCGTCTGACGTGATCAGTAGTGTGTGCTCATACTGCGCGCTGCGGGCGCCGTTCGTCGTCACAGCCGTCCAGCCGTCGGGCCAATGTACCACTTTGTGCGACGACGACTCGTTGAACATGGGCTCGATTGTAAAAGTCATGCCCTCCTTCATGACACCCACCGCCTTGTTGCGAGCGTAGTGGGGCACATTCGGTGCGCAATGAAACAGCTGACCGATGCCGTGGCCACAAAAGTCCTTGACACTCGCGTAACCACCCCGCGAGGCTTCTTCGGCTATGATTTCGCCCAAATCTCTGAATCGACGACCCGGGCGGCAAAACGCGATCGCCTTCTCGAGCGCTTTACGCGTGCAATTCATGAGCTTTTCAGCTTCTACAGACTTTCCACTCTTCTTCCCGACGTAGTAGGTCTCGTTCAAATCCCCATGATATCCATTCAGACGAACAGTAATGTCAAGATTGATGACGTCGCCCTCGCGAAGCGGTCGAGCGTCTGGGATGCCGTGACACACAACCTCATTCACAGACGTGCACAACGATTTTGGGAACCCCATGTAATTCAGAGGCGATGGATACGCCCCGTTGCCGACCGTCACGGCGTGGCAAATGCGATCCAACTCCTCCGTGGTGACTCCCGGCTCTATCGCCCACGCGACTGTATCCATGACATGTCGCGCCAACGAGCACGCCTTGCGCATCGCATCTCGCGCCGCGTGCGTCTTTACCTCCACCGTGCTCTGATACCGAGAGTTGAATTCCTCGTCTGGCCAACCCGAAGTGGCGTAATCCGGCGGCGTCAACCCGCTAGGGTACGTTCGCTTTGGCGTCGTCTTGAAAGGTCGCAGAGAACCCGTCCAGGCGAAATTCGGCATCTTTTCCGATCTCGCGCTCCTCCTCGCCCCTGGATTTTGTACGTGATACGCCAACGTATCGTCAGCACTCGCCGTGCCTTTCCACCAATCCATCGTCTTCTCCACGTCTTTGAGAGACCTCCATTTACCAGTCGCCGCCGCGTTCGCTCTCGCCTCGGCTTCTGCTTTCTCCTCCTCTGCCCCACTCGACGCCGTAGTCATCGCTCCGACGCCCACCTCCCTCGATTCCTCGTCGTCCGATCCCCACGACTCATCCGATCCGTAGCCATCCAATCCATCCGACTCGGACGCTTCCTCAGATCCCTCATCCTCGTCGTCGTCCGAGCCGCCCAAGTCCTCCTCGCGAAACGCGTGCTCCAACTGTCCTCGCACCTCCACCGACCCGCCCTTCACCGAGAACCGCACGTCTTCGTCTTCGAACACGTGCACGAAGCACACGCTTTCGCACTCCCCCGGGATCAATCTCGCGATTTCAAACGCCGGTCCGCCGTCCACGCGCACGCGCACGACGACGCGTCTCGCGCCGTCATCCGCTCGCAATAAAGTGACACTGGTACACTCGAACGAGCTTTCACACGCGCCGCCGAAGGATGCGTGCCGAAAGTACCGCGGCGCGCCCGGCTCGATCTTGAGGGCGATTGACATGCTGTCGACTGTTAACGCTGACGCTGACGACTGCGGTTTGGCGAGATTCGCTGCGCGTCGGTGTCTTTGGCTTCGCTCCGCAGCGTCTCAGCCGTCGGTTTCGCGGCGTCAAATTTCAACGAAAGCGATGGGGACGACATCAACAAGATTGTACTCTTTTCTACATTTCTACATTCTCTACACATTCCCTACGCGTTCGCCGCCCCTTCACCGCCGTTTTGTTTCCACATGGCCCACCGACTCAAGTTGTACGCTTGCACGTTCGCGTTCGCCGTGTGACACGCCAACAAAATGTAATTCCTCGGTTGAACCCTCCACGCGAACCGCATGAACAACCCAGAGTACACCACGAGCGCCCCCGTCATCGGTCCGCTAATCATGTGTTCCGGTTTAGACGTGTCCGCCAATCCCTACGAAACGCGAAATGAACGCACGATCTTCTTCGTCAGTCGCGCGTTCGCTTCGCTTTGGATAAACTCGGACGGGTTTCGCGTTCGACGAGAAACTTCCTCTCGAAAGTCCACGCGCGGGGCGAACCATCGATACCACCGCCCGAGATTCCGTCGACGCGGCACCGCGATCGCACTCGAATTCCCTTCTCGTTCGCATCCGTCCTTCCGTTCGTCCTTCCGTTCGTCGGCGTCAGCCACCCGTCCTTCCACTCAACCCTCTCATCCGCAGACCCTCAATCAAAACCGACGCGCGCGTTGATCGACGGACGTACCGCGACCACGAACCCCCAATTCGCGACGGGACCCCAAAAGTGCGTCGTCTTCGGTCCCGTGGGTGAGTTTATGAACGCTCGGAGCGACATTCGGTGTTCGAGCGGCGTGCGTCTCGCAGTGCAGTTCGCGGATGCGAAGACGCAAACAACCAGAACCGAGATCGACGGTTCATGAACCATAAAAACACAGAGGGACTACCTCTGAGTCTTCACAATGCGTCGCGAACCATGCGACCGCGTCGTCGATGGAGCGATAGGATCCGGGGAACCCCGCACGGGCGAACGAACGGGTGCGAAGTCGTCGCCTGGAGCTCGAGCGGGGATCTCGCGTGCGTCGGTGCGCGCGGTGGGGTGAGAATCGTCGTCGCAAAGGTGCGTTTGGTGATTTGGTTGACAGTTGGTTGCGCTTTTTGATTTTGACTCTTCTCGGTCGCGCCGCCGCCGGCGCTGCTGCGGGCGTCGACGACGATGGATAGACCGACTGACTGACGTACGACTGTTTTGTTCGATTTCCAGGGCGATGGCGATGTAGACGGGACTAGGACGAGCGAAGAAGAAGAAGAAGACGCCGAGAAGGAACGCGCGCGCGTCGAGTGCGCAACGCTGACGCGTTTGACTCGAAGAGACGCTGAAACGTCGACTTGGGGCATTCACGCGCGCAGGCGGGCGAAGAAGAGCGTGCGCCGGGTACAAGACGCGAGAACGGAGGATTGGGGAGAGGATTCAGAGCTCTTGGAGCGGGAGATTCGGTGTTTGGATTGGTCAAAGCCAGGTGCTTGTCGCGCGGGCGAGCGGTGCGCGCTCGCCGCGTGCGCCACGGATGGCGGAGTGGAGGTGTTCGCGCCGCCAGATTCGCCGATGGATGATTGCGATTGGCGGAAAGTGGCTGATATCGGCGCGGTGTGGGCGGATCGGTGCGCGACGAACGAGTATGCGGATGTTTCGATGGATGTCGAGAAGTACGCCGCGGACGCACCGGCGGCCGAGCGATTGGCAGATCAAACGCGACGCGCGGTGGATTTTACGACGGCGGCGCAAACGTCGTTGACGGATCAAACGGCGAAAAGCGGACCTGGAGGAGCGAGCTCGGCGGTGAAGGATGAAATCAAGCTCATGGATACGATTGATGACGACGTGCCGGCGGTGTACGGCGCGCTCGCGAGAGGCGCTCGAGTTGAAGTGTCGCTCGGCGCCGACACCGACTCGGCGCGGCGAGTGGGCGTCGTGGCGTCGGCGAGCTTTAACGCCATCGTCCGCGCGCGAATCGAGTACGACGACGGTACACCAGGAGAGTTTGTCGTGTGGCCGAACGAGCCGTGCGTCGCAGCAGACGGTGGTTTGATTACTGAAATGTTTGTTCCGCCTGAATCGAGCCTCGCCGTGCGTGGCGTTCGTTCGACGCAACTCGAGTGTCGCGTTCGTCCAGCGGCACCACCGTCGACGTCGAGGGATGCGTTGCGTGACGTAAAGCCTGGGGATTTCATAGACATTTTGTGTGGAGGCACGGTTTGGCGACCTGGACGAGTGGTGAAGATGATTGATGATGGAAGCGATGTCATCGTCGTTAAAACGAGTCAGTCTGGAGGCGAACGATCCGTTGCCGTTGCCGACTGTCGTCGACGAAACGTGTGGCTAGGCATTCAAAGCGGTTGGGGTCCGTATACGAGCGATGGCGTTGAATTGCCGATTGAAGAACCGCGAGCCGTCGACGTGGATATCGAAATGGTACCGGCTGAGAACACGAAACCGACGGGTGAGGAGGACTCCAATGCGTCGGCGACGACGACCGACGCCGCGGCGCCGCAATCAAACGAAGAGGCGAATAACCGTAAACGTCTCGCGGTGGAGGAGTTCATCTCTAGACGACAACTGGACCGACTGTACGGACGTCGAGAGCACATGCACCCGGGCGACATTGCGTTATGTGAGGAAATATTTGATGAACACGGATTGATCGGCACCGAACGCGTCGACGCGCGCAACAACATTCGGCAGCTTTTACGCAGGAACGACGACCACGAAGGTGCGGTCCCGTCGTCGAAACGCAAGAAACCCAGCGAACGGCACAGAATCGATGCGTACGACGACGCACTTCTAAAGAGAGCGGACTTGTTACACTTCATGTCGTGCGCATGGTCCGACCGAAGCGCGCGTGTCCTCGCGTGCGGCACGAAGAGTGGACACGTCGTCCTGTTCTCCATCGGGGACGACGACAAAGTCGACGTTTTGCACGCGCAAAAGTTGTCCGACGACGCATGGGTCACGACCCTCGCCTGGTGTGAGGATGTACTCTTTGCCGGATTGAGCGACGGGTCCGTCGTGCGAGCGCTCGCGAGCGACGGCTCGTTGTCTGAATTCCAACGCATCCATCCCGCCGACGGCGCTGCCGTGACGTGCATGTCCACGCGAGCATCCGCTTTGATTGCCGGTAAAGCAAACGGAGACGTCTTTGCGTATCAAATCGGTGACGACGACGTCGCATCGTCGTGTATCCGTCGTGTATCCTTCGAACCCATTTCCGGCGCGTGTTGGATTCGCGCGTCGGTGTCGTCGGCACCCGACCAACCGCTATTGGCGTACGGGTTGAGCGGTGCCGGATACGTCCTCACCACGCTATTCCCGATTGCATCCGCCGATGCTCCGAATGCGAGCTTTTACGCCGCATCCACGACGAAGTCATCTTCCGACGAAATAAACACCGCCGCCGACGGTAAGGTTTCCGCGACTCGAACTGTCTGCGCATCTGTCGGTGCCGCCGTATGCCCCGCCGGCGACGTCGTCGTTCGATGCGACGCCTACGTCAGTCTCAACGCCCTTCAAAGCATGGATGGTTTCAAAGAGGCGAAATTCTGGCGAGGTGAGATTATCGCTGAATCCTTTGACGACGACGTCCGTTTAAATCGCAACCTAGCCTTTAGGAAGTAGTTAGTTAACTCGGCGACTCCGCGCTTCACACTCACCCATTTGCATCGCAGTGAATCAACACTTCAACCTGGCCTCTTGGAAAGTAGTTACAACTCGGCGACTCCGCGCTTCACTCACCCACCGCGTTGCATTTCGTTGAAGCCACACTTGACGACGACGACGACAAGAAAACCACCGACGAGTCCATGACGACTCGCGACGAGGATCACAACGACGACCACAGTTCTTCACGTCGGTTCTTCGCCCCGGATAACTCCTTCTTACCGTCGACCGCGCTCGAAAATGCCGAGCGTGAAAAAGCGAAACTTCGAGAGAAGTGGAACGCGACGACGATAGCAGCAGAGCCGTCGTCGCAAAAGCGAGCGCCGACGACGCTGGTGATCGTCACCTCTGGGGGCACGACAGCGCCGTTGGAACGCGCGCAAGTGCGATGCGTGGATAATTTTAGTTCGGGCACGCGAGGGGCGAGGTTGGTAGAAGAGTTTTTGGACGACGAAGCGTGCGAGTGCGTCATGTTGCAGAGGGAAGGGTCGTGCGCGCCGCACGAACGCATGGTGGTGGAGAGCGTGGCGATGACGTCGTCATGTGATGGGTACGCGCGGGTCGGTCGCGCACCGAATGGTTTGGATGCGTTCGAGTTGGTGGAGACTGAAGGGTCTTCGGAACCGACGGTTCGGGAGGAGCAACGCGACGTCGTGGTCGAGGCGCTGAAACGACGACGGGAAGAGCGGGAAAGGTTGACGGTGATCAAATTTAAAACGTTATACGAGTATTTAGCGTTGCTCAAGGCGACGTGCGAGGCGGTCGGGGAAGAGGCGGAGAAACGCGGCGGTATCGCCGTCGTCGTGCTCGCCGCCGCCGTGAGCGATTTCTACGTCCCATGGCGCGATTTACCCGAACACAAGATCCAGAGCTCGGAACACAGCGCCAATGGGCTCGAGCTCAAGCTTTCACCGGTGCCGAAAATGCTCGGTATGATCAAGCGCGAGTGGTGCCCGAACGCCTTTGCCGTCGGGTTTAAATTGGAGACCGACGCCAATCTTCTCGCCGACAAGGCGCGTCGGTCCCTCCAAAAATACAACCTCGACGCCGTCGTCGCCAACGAGCTCACCACTCGGTACAAACAAGTCAAAGTCTTCACCTCTGACGGTCAATCTCGCGGTCTCTTTGCCCCGGATCCCCCTTCCCGCGGTCCCCCGGGTGGTCTCGGTTTCGGCCCCGACTCGCTCGACGGCCAAATCGTCCGCTCGCTTCTTCGCGTCGCTCGCGCGTCCGCGCATCCACCCCGGCATTCGTGAGGTGGTTAGGTAGAGAGAATTCATAGCATCATTGTATCATCACAATCGCATTCGTACCGTTACCCAAATTCGCGTCGTTTGTGACGAAACCATGACTGTGACGGTCAGAGCGTCGCGAGGGACTCAAACTCTGCAGAGGAGCGCTTTAAACCTCACTCGCTGACTTTTAAAAACCATGACGGCGATGGACGTCGACGCCCCGAAAGGGGAGGCGAAGGATGAGCAAACGACGACGACGACGACTGTGATCGTCGAGGACGTTCCGCACGCGGTAAGTATGCGTATACTTCCGACTTCGACGACGACGCGAATGGCTGGATGATCTCGTTCTAGTTTTGGATTAACGACCCGACGAAAACGAAAACGAACGACTGACGAACGGACGGATGACGACGATGACGCGATGCGTAGTTGGCGAGATGCGTGGTAAACGTGGAGAAGAGCGTGCGGGCCAAGGGTGAAGTGCGATTCGTGGCGCGAGCGTTGAGAGAGGTGCGTTTGATTTAATTTTGTTTTTGTCGACGGACGCGTTCCCCCGCGTTTTTTCTTTGGACAAAGGTGTATTTGCTCGATCGCGTGGGTCGGGTTGGTGGTGTGAAATGAACGATCGACTGACATTGAATTTTCTTTTGTTGATTGCCGTAGACGGCGGTGAGACGGCGGGAGTTTACCGGCGAGAGTTTAGCGGCTTTTGTGCGAGCGGTTTTGCCAGAGGAAAGCGAAGCGAGAGCGTCGCTGTTGAGCAGATGCGGTGCGAGCGCAAAGAGCGCCGGTGGGGAGACGGATGTGAGCGATATCAAATCATGTGCCCTTCCCGAGGCTGAGGTGTACGCGTACTTGGTGGTTTTGATGTTTTTGATTGATGCGGAACGCGGGGAGGAGGCGTGCGCGTGCGCGACAGAGGCGGTTGATAGAATCAGACAGTTTAACCGGCGAACGATGGATTCGCTCGCCGCAAGGGTTTACTTTTATTACTCGCTCTCGTTTGAGCGATTCGGTGCGCTGGAGAATGCGCGGGCGACGCTCTTGGCTTTGTACAGAACCTCGGCGTTGCGTTTCGACGAGATTGGTCAGGAAACCTTGGTCAACCTTTTGTTGCGCAACTACTTGCATTACAATCTGTACGACCAAGCGGAAAAGTTCCGCTCGCGGGTGACGCTGCCGCAATCGAGATCTATTCAGCAGCAGTGTAGGTACTCGTACTACCTCGGTCGCATCCGGGCCGTGCAGCTCGAGTACACCGAGGCGAAGGAGTGTTTGACGCAGGCGTACCAAAAGGCGCCGACTTCAGCCAAGGCGTTTCGTCTCGAGATTCTCAAGTGGATCACCATCGTGCGCATGCTCATTGGCGAGATTCCCGAACGCAAGGAACTCACGCAGCCGGAGATGCGAGTGCAGTTGGAGCCATACTTTGAGTTGGTGCAGGCGGTGCGCATGGGGGATTTGGCGGCGTTCGCATCCGCGACGGAGAAGCATAGCGTCGTCTTCGGCACCGATAAGCTAAAGAACTTGATAACGCGATTGAGAGCCAACGTCATCCGCACTGGTCTCACGCGCATCAACACGGCGTACTCCAAAATTGCGCTCTCCGACGTTGCGGAGAAGCTTGGTTTGCCCAGCGTCGAAGATGCCGAATCCGTCGTCGCCAAGGCGATTCGAGACGGCAACGTCGATGCCGTGATCGACCACGCGGCGGGTGTCATGTATAGCAAGGAAACAACGGACATTTACAGCACGCAGGAACCGCAGAACGCGTTCCACGTGCGCATCGCCTTCTGTCTGGATACACACAACGAAGCCGTGCGAGCGATGCGTTATCCTCCAAAGGACAAACCCAAGGCGGCGGATTCCATTTCGGGACCCCGAGGCGTGGAGAACGACGCTTCCGGATTGGATCTCGGCGATTTGATGGACGACGACGACGATGACTTCTTCTAGATTTACTAACAGTTTGATGACAACAACTTTTCGGTTCGATTACTTTTTCCTCCCCTTTTTACCCTTCGCCTTCTTCTCAGCCTTCTTCCCCGCCCCCGGCCCGGGTCCACCCGCCGCGCTCACCTGTTTCAAATACTCCTCAAACACCCGATGCTGCGTCATGTACTTTGGGTTCGTCCCCGGTTTCCCATCCTCTGTTCTATCGGGGTGTTTCTTCACAAACGCCGCGATGGCCTTTAAAACCTTTCCTCGCGAGTCGTACTCCTTCTTCACAAACGTCCCATCGGCGTTCTTCCAATCGATCCTCAACCGACCTCGACACCAAAAATCCCTCGAGTACGCCTTATCCTCAATCTCACACGGCAACCCGAGCCCGCGCTCGACGGCGTCGCGCAGTTCCAACACGTGCGGGTGCTCGACCGCATCAGCCTTGGCGATCCTTCGTCCCTGCGCCGTCGTTCGCGTCGAGTCGATGTACGGCGGGTAGACGATGATTCGTTCGTCGTGTTTCCATATCATGGGCGCCGACGCGCCGGGCGCGGAGCGCGGCGCCGTGAGAGGCGGCAACCCCTCGACCATTCTGCGTTGCGTCGATCAGTGCCGACGAAGTCGAGGTCTCGCGCATCTTATGCTTCATTCGTCGCCGGCGCCGACGCCGACGATGACGCCGACATGACGACGCCGACGAAGGGCGCCGACGGTGGTCGGCGCGACGCGAGGGATGACCTCGTCGCGGGCGTCATCGCGGGCGCGGCGTGTACGCTCGCGGGACATCCGTTTGATTCGATTAAAGTGTATCAACAAGTGATGCGAACACCGATGACGATGTTAGATGCGACGACGCGCGTGGTGCGCTCGAGAGGGGTTTTCGGCGGGCTGTACGCTGGCGTCGCGGCGCCCATGATCGGGGCGAGCTTGGAGACGGGGATGAATTACGCGTGTTATCACGCGGTGAGGGAGAGAGCGACGTCGGCGCTCGCGGGCGCGGGCGCGTCGACCTCGTACTCCGAAGGCGGCGTGTCGGCGTCGATGAGCGTTCGTTTAGGCGCGTCGGCGTTCGCGGGCGGCGTCGCGGGGGCGTTGATGACGACGGTGCTCACGCCGTTCGAGCTCGTCAAGTGTCGAGCGCAGGCGGGTCGCGGAGGGACGCTCGCCGCGGCGGCTGAGGTGTATCGAGAACGCGGCGTTCGAGGGTACTTTCGCGGGTTCACGCACACGCTCTTTCGCGAAGTCCCGTCCGGAATGGTATATTTCGTCTCGTACGAAACCTTACAAACGCTCGCGCGATCGGCGCGCGCATCACGCGTCGTCATCGACGGCGACGACTCCGACGGTGACTTTGCCGACGGATTTTCATCCTCCGACTCCTCCTCCGCCGCTTTAACCAAAGCCGCCACCGCCATCACCTGCGGAGGCATCGCCGGGGTCATCACCTGGTTCACCATCCTCCCTTTCGACGTCGTGAAAACCCTACACCAGTGCGCGCGCCCCGGCGCGTCCCACGACGCGTCTCCTTTCGTCCTCCTTCGACGAGTCGTCGCCGAACGCGGTTTCGGCGGTCTCTACCGCGGCGCCGCGCCTTTACTCGCCCGCGCGTTCCCGGCCAACGCCGCCCAGTGGCTCGCGTGGGAGTACGCGTCGAGCGCGCTCGGCGAGAGGCGTCGACGCCGTTCGGTCGACGACGACGGGCGGTCTAGTCTAGTCGGTTAAGTTGTATTGTAATCCAAAAGACATTCCATATCCCAGTAGAGGTAGAAATCACCAATGTGACGAGTCATGAATCAAGAAATACCCCATCCTAGGGTTTAGGGTTTGGCCAAAACCGACGTCAGGGGAACGAGAACGAAACGAAACGTCACACCGACGACGACGACGATTACGACGACGACGACGACGACGATGACGCCGCGAACGCCTGAACCGCGACGAAAGGAAGAAGAGACGACGCCGACTGTCGCGACGGACGCGGATGATGAAGCGCGCACGCCGTCGCCGATGACGCACCGATGCGAAAACGACTCATCGGATGCGGACGCGCCGAACAGCGCGGAAGGCGCGTCGTCGTCGTCGTCGCCCGAGGAGGAGACGGAGGACGAGACGGAGACGCACTGGAGAGATTTCGCGAGGAAACTCAACGTTAAGGATGGGGAGGAGGAACCGGCGATGCCGGTCGGGGGTAAGTCAAACGTGGGTTCGAGACCGACGTTTGGGGCGAAGAGGTTTCACAGCCCGACGGACGCGGCGTTGAGCCCGGCGTCGAAATTCGTCGCGAGAAAGGCGCACCACGTCAACCACGCGCCGGTGGTGAATCTCGACGATCGTTCGGCGGTGGTGGGTAAACCGTCGAGGTTTGCGACGGTGGATAAGGAAAACGTTGGCGCGGTTCCAGTCAAGTCTCGTTTCGCTCGGTGAGCGAAGCGCGCGCGCGGAATCGGTCACGCGACGCCGTTCATCTTCTTCTTCTTCTTCTTCTTTCGAAACATGTACCATACACGCAACGACAACACACACGCGTTCGGGGATATTCTTCGATCGTCGTCGAGAGGGTATTCTTCCCTCGTCGACGAGACGACCAAACATCCGTCCGTCTGGTTCGTTCTCCGCGCCGGACGCCGGACGCGCGCGAAAGCCGCGCCTCTCCGTAGTCGACATCGGCGACGCCGGCGACCGACGGTAATCCTCCGGGCGCATTCCATTCAATAAACAATACACGTAAACGCACAGTGAATTCTGATAATCCCACGCATGCGATCGATTTCCCGAGGCAAACGTCGCTGATTTCCGCTCGCTGCGCGCGTCCAACCATGCTTCCCCTCTGTGAAGAAAACATCCACACGTACGACGAGTCATGACTCGTCATATTGGGGATAGGGTAGCGTCGAGCGCGAACGCGCGCGTCGCGTGCGATCCGCCCTGACAACTCGCCGCGACGCGCGCGCGACCCACGGGTGCGCGAAGACCGCGAGACCGTCGTCGTCGTCGTCGTCGGGGAGTTGATAGGTTCATTCAAATCGCGACGTCCGTCGTCGATCGTTCGTGCGACGCGACGCGACGCGACGCGACGCGCGCGAGGAGTGGAAATTAATCGCACCTCAACAGAATTACATTCCATTCGTTCAATTGAACTGAATTCGCAGTCTTCCGTCGTCGTCGCGCGCGTCGGTCGACATGGCGCCGGCGTTTCTGGGTGGTGGAGTGAACGCGAGGCTCGCGGATGACGACGACGCGTTCACCGATAACGTCAAGGCGAGACACGGACACCCGAGCCCGTTGCGTAAGGTGAAGTACCGCCCGGGCGGTCCAGAGATGCGATCGAGGGCGTTGTGGACAAAGGTTCGCGTCGCGGTGATATTGAACCAGTTGTTGATGAGAGTGCGAAGGGGTGAACGGTTTGAAAAGCTCAAGGATGAGGATAAACTGCTCGTGGACTTCGTAGAGATGAACGGCTTGGATGTGCGAGAGGAGATCAGACGCGTGCAGGCAAAGTTTAGCGTGCCGACGAGGAAAAACCGGTTGTTGAACCTGACTATACGTCAGAAGATTTATTTGACGCTCACGGAACCGTCATCGAGCCGATTGGCGTTGAGTATTCACACGCTGATGTTTGTTTTGATCTTTGTGTCGATTTCATCCTTCATCGCGAGCACGATGCCGCAGCACGCGGGCAAGGTGGCGTTGGACGTCGTGGAGATGGTGTGTCAATTAATCTTCACGATTGAGTACGCGTTAAAGATTGGCTGCGCACCAAATAAGTGGAAAGCAATCAAGGATCCACTCAACTTTATTGATTTCGTCTCCATAGTGCCGTGGTACATGGAGATTTGCATCTCTGGGTTGACGTTTGGATACTCGGGGAACCAGGCGAGTAGCACGTCGAGCGCGCGCGTGCTGAGGATTTTCCGTCTTTTTAGAGTGGTGAAGATTTTCAGACTCGGAAGCAGAGCGAGAAAGATTCAAGTTATCATACTGGCGGTGCAAGACAGCGCGGATATGTTTCTCATTCTAGGCTTTTTACTCATCTTGGGTTTGGTGATGTTTAGCGCGCTCATTTACTTTGCAGAAAATGGCCAAGCAAAAGGTCTCGCTCCGAACGAGATTGACGATTTCGATTCGATTCCTAGAGCTTTCTGGTGGTGTATGGTGACGTTAATGACGGTAGGATACGGGGACGCGGTGCCTACGACCATTTGGGGTAAACTCGTCGCCGCGTTGACAATGTTTGGCTCGGTTGTGATTACGGCGCTTCCCATTTCTGTCATCGGCGCCAATTTCACGCAACAGTGGTTAGCCTTCAAATCAAAGGAACAACGGAAAATGATCAAACTCAACATTAAAGCAAACTCGAAGAGTCTGATTCGAGAAATGCACGCGTACGCGCACATTGTCACCACGTTGAGCGAGCACATTAGCGCCATGGAGAATGAAATAGTGAGCGAGGTGAACGCCCTGCGATCGACATTGTTGGGCATTGTACGCATGAGCGAAAACATGTCGAGCGAAGAGGTGAAAGCGGTGTGTCTCACCGTGGATGTTCGTTTTAGCAAATTGGAGGATTTACGCGAAGAATTGGAAGATTTAGTGGAGACTTACGAATTGGTGTCCGCTACAGAATTCTCTGTGGCTCTGCAACAACTCAAAACAGTCGGCAACAAGATGTCCAAGTTGCACAACACCGGCGCATTGTTGGATGACGACGTCGGTAAGCTCGTTACATCGACGGCTAACCTACGCGCGCAACTCTTCGAACTCAAAGAAATCGTACAGTCGCAAGATGTTGGCGTAGACCTCGGCGGGGATGAACTATCGATGGCGCTCCAGGTGGCGGAACAGGAGGTGATGGCTGAGGAACTCCAGGCAGAGCTTGAAGAAGAGTCAGCCGCGACGGCGGAGGCGAAATAGTATCATCGTAAAACTATAATTGTTATAAATCGAACATCTAGAATACATTTAAGCCTTCTTCGCGTCGGCGTCGGCGTCGGCGAGGTCTACCAGTCCTAAAAAGTGCTCACTTCCTCGTAGCAGCGGAGCGTCAACCAGTCGCATCGTAAACTTCATCGGGTGTTTACTCGGTTGGTAGTCAATCATCTTGAGTCGTCCACAGTACACGTATTCGCACCCTTCCATTCTACAAAACAAGTGAAGCGGCCAATCCTTGCCTTTGATCCCTTGTACCCCTTCTTCCGTGTTGGCTCTCTCTCTCGTATCTTCCACGCTTTCCTCCTCCATGTTTGCCGTGGCGACTATGGAACGAATCACCGGAGTATCTTCGTTCTGTCGTGGCTGCGCGAACCACGTGATTCGAGACCCAGCGTGCGTAAACACGTTGTTGTACGTGTTTCCGTGCTTATCACCGACGTTTACGTACAGCGCGACGCAATTGGCCCACTCTTGAATTCCACTCATCTTGCTAAACTTTGGATTACTCACCGGACTCAACGCTCTGACGACGGCAGCCTTGAGACCACCGTCGCCCGGCGGAGGGGGGATCGGCTCGCCGAGATAGTTTGTGTACACGTCCCAAAGTCTGGCTTTCAGCGCGCGAAGCGAGTTGGCGCTGGGTGGAGCCGACGGTGTCGAGCTCACTTGTTTCGGCATCTTTCGTTGATGACTCACCTCGTCAGTCTTCTGGTCACCGTGCTTCGCGCGCTTGGCTGCTCTGTAACCGTCACCGAGATCATCGTGGACATCGAAAGTCGTGTACACTGGCGCCGGGAGCTTGCGGACGCGTCCGCTTCGACGGAGCTCATGCTCGGGTACCGCGGCGGCTTTCTTTGGCTTGGCGCGCGCGGAAGCGGACGCGCTCGGTCGTTCGGTGTGTAGAGCAGCGTGCGCAGGGTTATTGGCGATCAGACGCTCGAGGACGGCTTTGTTGCGCGCGATGCGCTCCTCGCGTTTTCGTTCGTATTCATTCATGCTTCGCGTTCTGCGGCGTGGGTGAGCGACTGCGGCGTGGATAACAACAGCGCGCTATGTAGCGTACACAAGCAACTCTTTTCTATTTTCAATTTTCCCAACTGGGGAGGCTAGCGCAGTGAACGCTTCCAAATCTATCGCCACTAAAAAGCCGCCTCTTCGCCACTTCTACGCACGAGCACACACTCTCAGTGGCATCTTGGTGAGATGGTGCGTACATGAGAGTCGGCGACCATTTGTTGGTAAACATGCCGTCATCCATGGCGTTGGACAGATTCCAACCGGCGAGTGATCGATCGCTAGATGCAGACAGCAACCATTTCGTGTCGCTTTTGGATGTCATGCGACGCACGCGATTTATATCCGTGCTGAGAACGGTGACCGCACCGGTGTGCGCCCGAGATTGGTTGACACATCTCCACGGCTGACGCACGTCGTTGACAAGATCGCCTCCCGACCACAAATACAATTCGCCAATGCTCGAGCCTGATGCGATGACGCCGATAGGTTCTCTACCGCGGGTTTCTTGCTTGATGACGGCTAAGGAGGTGATGTCTCCCATGTGGCCGCTTAGTCGAATATCACCACCAGATTCGCCGTCCAGTCTTAGAACTCGCACCAGTCCATCCACTCCGGCGCTCGCCGTTGAATCTGACATTTGCAGTGGAGCGAGACATGTAACTCGACCAGTGTGCGCATGCGCCATTGCCACAGGTCCAGCGTTTGCGTGACGGGGATCCCAGGCGCGAACGACACCGATAGCGTCCCCGGTGAGGATACTACCGACAGCGCCGCCCCGCGCGTCTCGAGTCGCGAATGCGGTGACACCGCCTTTGTGACCCTTGATGATGCTCACCGCAGAGCCGCCCTTTCTCGCATCCCAAAGTTTGACAGTCCCGTCTTGTCCGGCAGAGGCTGTTAATGGAGCCGACGAGATCACTTGATTGACTACAGGCGATACAAAGGAAACTTTTGAGCCTTGGTGTGCGTCGGCGATGACTGATTCACGAACGCATGTCGCGGCGTCCCAAGTCTCAACACCACCGTTGTACCTTCCACCAAAGACCTTGTTACTTCGTGGTACGAATGTGAGACCCGAAATCGGCGAGGTTTCGGATGGATAGTCGTCCAGTGAAAGTGCGCGTGTGTCAGGTGCCCAGAACGCCAGGGATCCTCTTCCGCTTCCCAGCGCCACCAAAGAAGTCATCACGCCTGATTGAACGCACATCGCAGTGACTGAAGCACCTCGCCATATTTGTTCGCTATTTGAAATCCCTGGACACGCGTGTTGTACATTCTGAACCACTCGCACGTCTGAAATGCCGAGTTGTTCAACCGTCGAATCGCGGAGTGTCTCGCGCCAAGATTCAAACAATATGGAAGAGTACACAGATCGTGATGTTAGCGTGAGCTGGGGCTCCGAAGACGGTGTTTTCACGACAGAAAACAACGGATGTTTACGCAACTGGCTCAAAATGACTGACGACTGCGATGAGGATAATCCCACAGCAGCTAGACAATGCGCGATATCTTGCGCCTTCGAATCGGCATCTGTGCCTGAGAGCCAGCGATGCTTATCGTTTATCTCGAGCAAGCTCACCCAAAGCCGAACGTCGTCCCAACGAGCTGCATTCGCGAGCCATCGATGGCGTGCACCGATCTGCTGGAACCGCCTAGTGATGTTTAAAAGTCTTGCGAGCGATTTGGAATCGCCTGTCGCGTCTGCGTGCATCGCTGCAGCCCTGACTGCAAAGTGCACAAAACGAAATCTTCGACCACCATCTGTGAGGTACTGATCAATCGCATCAATCAAGGCTAAATAGCTAGTCTCGGCCGCATGCTCGGAGAGAACGTCTGCGATGTGATCATCTTGTGCGTTGATGATGGGAAGGAGAATAGTTATTCGCTCTGCTTCGTCCTCGTGCATCTGAGCCTCGGCTTCTGCTTCATCGGAATTCTCATCTTCGTCGTAGAGCTCGCTGTATCTCTCCTTGCGTTCACGGACAATCTGCGATAGCTTACGCGCATCCGTTTTGGTCATCGTATTGTAATACCAGTCGAACTGGACGGGTTCCATCGCCCCGTTTTCCGCGATGGACTCGGCGGCGGCGCTGGAAATCATATCCGATCCGATAGCGCGCTTGAAAGTTTTCTTGATCCTACTCACGAGCGGTGTTCGCGTCTGTATCGGTTTAATCTTAGAGATCTCCAACTGTTCAAGTGGATCATGTTGTACTGTCTGCGATGGTTCTGCCTTGACAGAAGCATCTGTAGAGCTCGCGGCGTTGTCGAGCTCGTCAGGAGATGCATCTTCATTTTGTGCATCGAAATCAAGTGAATTCATGCGTAATTTCAGCTTCTGAAGAGCCCGAACGTCGTTTTTCACGAATAATGACGGATCGACGGTCGAACTCTCAGTGAGCTGCACCGAGCGAAACTTAGCGCGCACTCTCGACTTCTTTGCCATCTGTCTCGCCGAACGATTCTTCAGAATGGCGACGTCGCTGACGAGCTGAACAAATGCATTCGTGTCCAGAATAGTATCCGTCAGAATCGTCTGACGATGACCCAGTTGATTGTTATAATCGTGTAATCTCAGGTGTGATCCCCCATTCGCATCTGCGACGACAAACTGATGCAACTTGTTCAGCTGTAGCAGCTCATACCAAAAGTCTATGAACACCTTGGACACGTCGCTGCTTATTTCCGTCGTCCAAGCGGTGCTCAGTTGAGCTACGTGATCATCCATGTCGATCACTCCCGGTTTGATCAATCTACCGACGCGTTCGACAATCTGACTCACGAGCTGATCGGACGGTAGAACGATTTTCCACCCTCCGTCGTGCAGTCTTCCTTCGTCCAAATCGAGTATGACAACGCCGGACAAAGCGTTGTCGTCCACTTCTACGTCTTTAGTCGCACCCATGATGTACGGCATCGGGGCACCAAGATAGTCCACCATAGATATAGACACACACGGGATGTACACGTGATTCCAGACGAGCGGATACATCAAGCCGCGAAGCGCCTCACAACACTTTACCAAAAGGCTCACCTGCTTACTTCTGACTAACAATCGACGCTCGCACGCGATAGCACACACACTCTTGATGATAATTCGCACGCTCACGCTCCTAAACAGCGCTTCTTTCGCGTCCACAAACGCATCACACGTGTCATAATTCCAATCGTTTGCCGGTGGAACGGGCACGAGCGCCGTGCTCACCGGGAAGAGCACACTTCGATCGGCGTGCCAACGCAATCTTTCCACCACGTCGCTCGCAAACGTCGAAAGGTTGGGCAAATTAACGTGCGGATTCACGTAATACCCGTTCGCCACGTGCAGCGCAGCCTCCATCCACGCGTCTAAACACGGAACGCTCGACACCAAGCACACGCACGCGCGCGCGAGTCCTCCGCTCAACGTCCTATCTTCGCCCGCCGGATTTCGACTTCGCTCTGGCACGGCTGCCAGAAACGAAACGCACGCGACGTACACCTTGCCACCGCTCTCGCCGGTGAGAATCACCGGGTACACCTGCGCGAGTTTAGCGTCTTCCGGTGGCTCTTCGCTCGCCGTGTACGCGTCCACTCCGTGTGGCAGCGCCAACGTCGCCAACTGTTCCGGGTACCTCTTCCCGCTCGCGTTCTCTGGTTCAACCGCCTCTCCCGAACTAGTCGCCGCCACCGTCGCCGTCGCCGCTCGCGTCGCCGGGTACTCGTCCAAAACCCCCGGTGCGTACGTCTTCCGCTCCCTGACCGCGTTGTACGACGCCGAGAACGACGACAACGACGTCAACTGCCTAGACACGTGTTGCTGAGCGTTGTTGGCGACACTGGATTCCTGCAGCCGTTGCTCTTGTCCACCCGTCGCAAACCTCGGGGACGCGCGAAGCGTCTTCGCCCCCGGCGGGAGCCCGCAGAGAACGAGGACATCTATCGCTCGACCGCTCGTCGACGTCTCGGACGACGACGTCAACGCGTCGCGCGTCGACATTTTCACGAAACGCACCCAAAACGTCGCACACTGTCGTCAGTCCCGCGCCCGCGCCCGCCGAGCGATGTCGCCGTCGCCGTCCACTTGGGCGGACGCGCTGGACGATTGGCGCGGTGGTTCCGCGAGCGAGTACGCCGAGTGCACGAGCTTTAACACGACGGGGCAGTTGGTGTGGCCAGCGGCGCGACGGTTGGTTGAGTACCTCGAACGCTCTGGAGCGCTCGAGGGTGTGGAAACGGCGCTCGAGCTCGGGTCTGGGAACGGTTGGCTCGGATGCGTGCTCGCGCGCGCGTGCGCGGCGCCGAGAGGGTCGCTGCGGACGCTGACGCTGACGGAGATGGAGGCTGGTGGGGCGTTGCGTTGGTTGAGGACGCGCGTCGAGGCAAACGCGAGCGCGACGGCTGCTACGTCGGAACGCGAGCGGAACAATGACGGAAGTGAAGAGGCGGGAGCGGTGACGTTTGAGCTGAGATGCAAAGCGTTAGATTGGAACGATGTGGATTCGGCGCTTACGACGGATGATTTGCGGTACGACGTCGTGCTCGGGGCAGATTTGGTGTACGAAGACGCCGGGGTGCACATGCTGCCGAGAGTCATAAAAAAGTTGCTCGACGCCAATCCAAAGGCTGTCTGTTATTACTCGCACACGAAACATCGATACGATGGGATGGATATGGATTTCTTTGAAGCGATCGAACGCGCGGGATTGACGCGAGAGGAGGTTCGCGAGCCCGAAGTACCGTCCCCACCGCCGAGTCCGCCGCCGTTTGAGAGCCTCTTTCCAGAGCAACGCGTCGCTGTGTACCGCATCGCTCTCGCCTAGCCCCATCACCACGTGTTTCGGTAGAGATGTATTTATAAATGTATCATTGTTGTTTTCGTACGACAACGACTTTCCACGACACCCACTTCCCGCGCCGATCGACATGTCTGTCGTCCAACGCACTTTTACCGCCACTCCTCATACGCGAGCTCGCTCGATGACCGTCACCGTCGATCCCGCGCTGCTCGTCTCGCGCACGACGCCAGCGAAGACGCGACTTCACGGACGTCGTATCCATCATCGCGTCTCGAGCGTCGCGCGAGCGTCGTCGTCGTCGTCGTCGTCACGAGACGTCGATGAAGACGCTCTAACTGGTCGTCGAAGAGACGCCTTGTCTCTCGGCGTCGAGGTTGAGATAGTCGTCACCCCGCGACCGGGGGAGCTGCGGGACGGCACGCCACGAACGTCGAGCGGGGAGATTAGCGATTTCGTCACCAACTCGAGCTTTCACGAGGATGGGATAAAGGTAAGGTTAAGTAACGGCGACATTGGAAGGGTGCGTCGAGTGGTGGCGTTGGACCGGGCGGCAGCGGCGACGGTCGCAGAAGACGAGGATGATGAGCAAGAAGAAGACGAGCAGGAGAACGACGATGATAGAGTTGACGCTTCGGCAGACGCGTCATCGTCGTCGTCCTCGACGAAAAACGATGGTGCCACGACGGCAAAGCGTACGGTGCACGTCTCAAGCGTGACGCGACAGATGGACAAGGCGGCGCTCAAAGAATTCGCCATGTCGATCGATGGCGTCGTCAACGCCCGCGTACCGGTGCGACAGGGCGGACACATGGGGTACATGTTCTTAGAGTGCGTAAACAGCGACGCGATGCGGCGTGTGATTGCTGAGCTGGACGGATACGAGCTCTCGGGCAAGGCGCTCGGCGCCCGTCCGGCCAAGTCTGATCCCATCAAAAAGAAGGGTAAGGAGCCCAAGGGGACCAAGCGGGAGAAAAAGTCAAAAGCGCAGCTTGCTGAAGAAGCGGAGGAGAAGCGTATCTTAGACGCTCGAGCGCAAATGGAGGCGGAAGCGCTCCTCGAGCTCGAGCGATTTCAACGCCGCCGTGAGCGCGAACTCGAGGCTGAACGCGTCAAGCTCGAAGCACAGCGCGCGTTGGAAGAAGAGCGCGAGCGCAAAGCGCGCATTCTTCTCGAACAACGCACTGCCAAGGCGGAAGCTCGCGCACGTCGCGCAAAACTCGCCGCAGAGTCTCGAGCCGAGCTCGAGCGCGAGGCCCGAAACCTCGGCGACGTCGTCGTCGATCCGTCTTGGCGTCCTCGCATCGTCAATCTTCGCGAGAGACTCACCGCGCTTCGCGTCGACGTCGACACTGATACCGACGACGACATCGCCGCGGTCGCCGCGAGAGACCGCGCCGAACATTAAGCCGCTTAAATGCTCGCCCTAACGACCGCGCGCTGCAGTCGAGTAGCACAAATTTAGTCAAAGCAAACTGTTTGGTCATACCCATAGTGGATCGGTGCCACCAATGTAAACCTTGTTTTCCTGTCTGCCTTTGTCCCACAGGAAGATTTCTCTCTTCCGCGAGACGCGATCCGCCTTTATTCGACGCGTAAGACGAGAGTACGTGCGACGACCGCTCGAGCGATGCGACGCGACGCGACGCGATTGTACATTCATTCCACCAAGACGCCGGCAGCGATGATGACGCGTCGTCGGTGTCGGCTGCGGTTGGAAGGAATCCTTCCGACCCTTTGGTTGGGGTTTCCCTTGACGGCGTGAGACGACCCCGAAGTGTCTCGAGGACCGTTCGCGACGACACGCGAACGTGAACGCGCGAAGACGAGGCGACTGACCGATGTTAACACTTTCGCTTGTTTCTTTTCGCGCAGTGTCTCACCGTAAATTCGAACGTACGTATCGACGACGACGGCGCGTGATTGGTTGGAGGCTCGCGCTTCGCGATCGGGGGTGAAAAGCCCTAGCGCGCATCTGGGTCGAGGGGTGTTTCGCCGCCGTTCGCGGCGGGTGCGAGCGAACAAAGTGGCGAGAGAGATTGATGAAAAGATGTATCGAACACGATGACTGACGATTGCGCGCTCGTTTTCCCATTCAACAGACCCGCGTCTCGGTAACCTTGGCTTCTTGCCGAAGAAGCGCTCCAAGCGCTCTCGCGGTAAGGTGAAGTCCTTCCCGAAGGATGATGCCAGCAAGCCGCCGCACCTCACCGCCTTCATGGGCTTCAAGGCTGGTATGACTCACATCGTCCGTGATGTCGATAAGCCGGGCTCCAAGCTCCACAAGAAGGAAACGTGCGAATCCGTCACCATCATCGAGTGCCCGGAACTCATCGTCGTTGGCCTCGTCGGCTACGTCCGCACCCCGAAGGGCTTGCGCGGCAAGAAGACTGTCTGGGCCGAGCACTTGAACGACGAAGTCAAGCGTCGCTTCTACAAGAACTGGTTCAAGTCCAAGAAGAAGGCTTTCACCAAGTACGCCAAGAACTACACGAGCGGCGCTGTCGAAAAGGACCTCGAAGAACTCAAGAAGTCCTGCGACGTCATCCGTGTCATCGCTCACACCCAAGTCCGCAAGGTCAAGGGCTTGAAGCAAAAGAAGGCCCACATCATGGAAATCCAAGTCAACGGTGGCGATATCGCCGCCAAGGTCGACTTCGGCTACGCCCTCTTCGAAAAGGCTGTCCCGGTTGACTCCGTCTTCCAACAAGATGAAATGATTGATCTCATTGGCGTCACGAAGGGTAAGGGTTTCGAAGGTGTCATCACTCGTTGGGGTGTCACCCGCCTCCCGCGTAAGTCCCACCGTGGTTTGCGCAAGGTTGCGTGCATCGGTTCCTGGCACCCGGCCCGTGTTTCTTACACGGTTGCCCGCGCTGGTCAACACGGTTACCACCACCGTACCGAAATCAACAAGAAGGTGTACAAGATTGGCAAGGCTGGCGATGCCAACTACGGTGCCAACACCTTCCACGACCTCACCGAGAAGGAAATTACCCCGATGGGTGGTTTCCCGCACTACGGTATTGTCAAGAGCGATTACGTCATGATCAAGGGTGGCGTCGTCGGTCCGCGCAAGCGCTTGATCACCATGCGCCAATCTCTCTTCAAGCAAACGCGCCGCGTTGCCACCGAGAAGATTACGCTCAAGTTCATCGACACTTCTTCCAAGTTTGGCCACGGTCGCTTCCAAACCAGCGACGAGAAGGCGAAGGTCTTTGGTACCACCAAGGCGTAAGCGTTGCGTTGCGTTTAGCGAAACGCTCAAAATTAGTTCTCATTTGTTGTCATGGCGAAGAGATACAACTAGCTATAAAAACCACGCGTCGTTCGTTCGTCTCCTCATGCACTTCCCGTTTTCACGCCTCGTCGCGTCGCGTCGTCGTCATTGATTTTCACCGCGCGAGCGTCGGCGCTTTTCTGTCTGGCTGGCAACTCGGTTCAGTTTTCATATCGGCGCGGCTGTGCGATCGCGCGCGCGTCGGTTTATTTGTATTACAAGATCTTGTTGAGCGTCTTCGTGATAGTTTCCTTCAACGCAGCGCGGTCCGGCTTGTAGAGCAGGTTTTGGTAGACGAAGAAACCAGAGAAGAGAATGCCGACGAGCTCGAGCAAATCCGGAATGAGCGGCAAACCGTCGACGGCGCGAAGGGTACCGTTCGCCGCGACGAGACCGACCAGGCCGTACACGCCGAGCGTAACGATCGCCGGCTTTTCGTCAGATTCTTCCCACTTCTCGTTCAACGTGGCCGTCACCTCCTTGAGCTTGTCTTGCAAGTCATCCGCCGCGGCGCTTCTCGTCGCGGGCGCCCGCGCGGGCGCGCGGCGCGTCGCCTTACCTCGGCGTCCGAGCGCAACGCGTTGCGACACGTTCGCGCGCGCAGACATCATCGTCACAGAGCTCATCTTCCTCTTTTGCTTGTTATAGCTTCGTCCTGCGTCGTTCAAAACACCCTCCGTCAGTCGTTCGATCACTCGCATTCAATCGTTCAAAATCGCTCTCAGTCCCGTTCGAGCGATTGCAATCCATCGAATCGATCCGCGCACTCCGCCCACGCGCCGGCGCACTCCGCGCCTCCGTCCGTCGCTCCGCCTCCGCGGTCGCACCTCGCGTGAAGACACCCGATCGCCCGAACGATCGCGCGCGCGCGTGTTGTTATGACGTCACCACCCTCGGCATTAATCCAACCGAACGCGCGAATCGGATCGAAGCTTTTGGTCGAGCCGGGTCGGATCGGATCGATGGTGTTTTTTTTCTTCTTACGTGTAAACAGTGCGCGAACAGATTTAAATCGTCCAAAAAACCCGCGCGCCGAGGCGCTCTTCGATTCCGCGGAAGAAGAAATCTTTTTTTGTACACGCGACGCGATGGATACACGGGCCTAAAAACGCTCACGATACGCACGCGGTATCGCTCTGTGATGCGCCAGAGACCCGTCTGGGTGTTTGTTGAAACGTTTCGGCGCGTCGATCCGTCGTCGACGCGTCGGCAGAGTCTCGCGCGGTCGTGGTCGAGGCGCGGGTGGCGACGGGTTCGTCGCAAAGTCGTCGGAGCGGTCGTGGTTGGTTTTTGAATCTGAATTCGGGTTCGGTCTCGGTTCGGTCGGGTCTTCGTTCGTCTCGGGGCGCGCGCGTGGGAGTCGGGTGGTTGGTGACTCTCGATTGATTGATTGATTGGTTGGTTGGTTTCGAACGGCAACGGACCGGATCGAGCGGATTCGACTGGACGGAACGACGACGGATGACGACGGGGACACCGGATGAGGTACGCACGACGGCGAGGGGTGGACGGAGTTCGTCGAGCTCTTCGCCGACGGCGGCGCAGCCGGCGCCGGAACCGGGAGCGTTGTCCAAGGAAGCGGCGAGCGATGTGGCGCGGGATATCTGCCGGAAGATGACGATAGAGGAGGCGACGAATTTGGTGGCGTTACCGTACGCGATGGTGATGGCGTACAAGGCGCTGAGGGTTTTGGGGAAGACGGTGGACGACGCGACGCGGGTGGACGTCGAGCGGTTGTGCGAGTCGCTCGTCGCGTGGGCGAGGGAGGAAGGAAGGAAGAGCTCGATATCAGACGTGACGAACGAGCTCGAGAGCCGGTTGCAGGATTTAGAATCGACACTCGCGGCGGGTTGGCGCGGGGTACCGATCGGGCGGGAGAGTCCGCGGGCGGATGATCGAGACTACAACGCGTTTGGAAGCGTGGCGGCGATTCGCGCGAGAAAAATGAAACGGCAGGCCCTCGTGTCTGAGTGGCCTAGTTTAGTATTAGACAAAATGACGGCGGAGGAAAACTGGAACAGCGTGATAAAACCTCGTCTACTCATGCGAGCGTACGAGGTTTTGTCGGAGCGGAAGAATGTCGACGATGAACGAGTCAAGTCGATGGTGAATAGCCGATTACGCAAGTGGCTGGATTTATGGCGGCAACACGAGACGAGCGTCTCGAACGAGACGGGTAGTAAACCGGACGTAGAGGGATTCAGAGCCTTCTTAGGACCATTCTTGAGCATGCGACTCGCGCAATTCGCGAATTCGATCAATGAATCGGCATTCAAGTCGACAGTCACTCACGACACGGAAAGAGAGAAGATTTTTCATCAGGAGCAAGCGGATGCGCCGTCAAAGGATGAGCAGACTTTTAGGAACGCGGTTGAATCCATTCGTCGCGCGAAGACTTCTCCAGAGGTATGCGCCCTATTGACGTCGAAGTGGGTGCGCGACGCCCTCGTAGACGCCCCAAAGTTTTCTCTATCGTCGTCAAAGAGCGATAGGAACGTCAATCACGGAAACCAAATGATGAAGGATTGGCAGCGCGAGAGTGGCTTTCTTCTTCGTCAGCTCCCGGCAGGGAATAAGGCACTCGCGGAGGACGACCTAGAGAATCAAGTAGATTGGCAAGAGACGGAATTACCAACCGGGCCGTTCCGAGTGCACTTTATGCGCGCTTGTAGCGAGCTCGAAAACGCAATGCTGGCGTACGACGCCTTCAACGCGCACAACATCACAGAGGATGAGCGCCGCGAGGCCCGGGCCAAGGGCGCGGCCAGAGTCATGTTCGTCGCATCCCGAACGATGCGAAGCGGAGATGCGCTCAACTTTATCCACGAGCTCTTTGGGCCCCCGCCTCGATTCTCAGTCACGCTCGTCGAGCCGGAAAAGACAAAGGATATCATTCGCAACCACTCTCTCATCGACGCTCCCATCGTCATCGACGTCAGCTCACACGGCGTCGAGGTTCGTTGCGTCGACGTATTCCTCATCAGCAAGCAGTTCCTCGCCGCGAACGACGGGGAAGAAATCGAAGATTTCGAGCCTTGGTGCTGCGTCGCCCTCTCCGTCCGCCAGTCGCTTCGCGTCGCCGACGACGGTTCCCTCAAGCTCATCAAGCAACGCATATCTTTCGATCGCATCCCTCAGCCCGTAATGGACGCCTTCATGCGCGATATCATCGGTCCTTCCGGCGGTAGCGCCCCTCTCGGCGCCGCTCGCGCCGTCAGCGTCACCAACGACGTCTTCGCAAAGCAATAGCAATAGCGCGCGACGCGGGTCTCGTCCGTCCACGTCTGAGCACGCGGGTGTTCACGGGCGACCGACCACCCAGTCGCACGCGGACGAACGATGGGCGTTTTTCCCGCTGACAGCGGGAACGCGGGAGCGAACCGCGCTGTCGAATGCGGACCATTGTAAGACTAAACCCTAATTACACTGTAAACACATACAGTGACGTTTCTTTGTTTTCGACAAGTCAACGTTCCCGCCGCGTCGAAAGCGCTCGAAACTCTCGTCGACGCGCTCGGCGCCCGCCCGCAGTCGACGGCTCGGACGGAGCGGAAGACGACGATGCCACCCGTCGCCGCGACGACGCGCGATGGACTGCCGTCGACGCCTCGACGCGCGAGCGACGGCGGGGAACGGGTCGCGGGACCGTCGACGACGACGCGCGACGGACCGAATGGAAGAATTCTCGTCGCCGAAAGGGTTGAACGCGTGGAAAGAAACGGACGACGCGGAGCGGGAGGAGGGTCGGCGTCGCCGAACGCGGCGCGGAAACGAGCGAGCGTGGCGAAGAAGAGAACGACGAGAACGGGGGCGGTGAGCGCGAGGACGAGACAGGCGCTCATGACGGGGGTTTTAAAGTGGGACGGTGACAGAGGGGTGCTCAAGGAGAAGCCTTCGCCGGCGAAGAGAGCTTCGTTGAATCGTGGTTCACCGAACGGGGCGGAGCGGGAATTAGAAGGGTTCGGTGGTGATGCGTTGACGGTGAGAGTGACGAGTGCGTTGGCGTCGTCGAGGAATCTCGTGGCAACGTCGGGACGCGTCGGGGCGACGAAGGGTGACGAGGCGAAGGAACGTCGGGCGGCGAAGAGGCGCTTGGAAGAGCGCTCATCGGTTCAAAGCTTTGGCATGAAACGGTCTAGGCAAAGCGGCGGGGCGGATGCCAGTGGTAATAACAGTCATGAACACTTGCCTCACGTGAAAACGGGGCGGGCGTCAAAGATGAAACATCTGGCGCTGGATGCGGCGAGACGTCTCAAGGCGAGGCCGTTTGAGCAGATTCCCGAGTATAGACCCGATAACGTGCTTGTTTGTCTCAACCACAACTCCAAAAATGCGAAAGAGTGGTGTACGAACGCGCGCATCTTTGAGCTCTGTGCCCCGGGGTCTCTGCTAGACATTTCCGATGCGTCTCTGCATCCGGCGACAAAGGCTGTGGTGTCTCGCGCTTTGCGCGACGACATTCACGGAAACAAGACGTCGAAATACATCCGGGTCAAAGTCGTAGAACACTTTTTAGATACCAAGACTGGATGGACGTACTCGACCGTACAAGTCGTATCGAAACGCACGGATGCGAAAGGAGCGAAAAGGGCCGTACCGTCTCGAGAAGACGAACTTGTCTTCAATCTCACAGAAGAGGCGGCGTACGGATGCTTGCGTCTGCATCGTTTACCGCTCGGAGAAGCGTCGGCACGCAACATGCGAAAGCTGTCCACGGATTCGCGTTCATCGCAGGACACAGCGGAAGCGCTTCAACCGGGCACTCCTCCGCATGCGCATAATGCTTCGCTGCCAAAGAAGAATAAAAAGTCCCCAAAGCCGAGTACCGGGACGTCTGAGGCTGTGTTACAAGAAGAATACGCTAAATTGTACGAGAAAGTGGCAGAGTTCAGAGCGGAATATCAAAATACCAACGATTCGCAAGAGGAAGTAGCGCACCACGCAGATGAATCTCCAGTTACTGGTGTTTCTCCGGAGTCTGATGAAGACCAGTTGCCTTCATCCCGCACTCCCGCGGTTACTCCGCCGTCGCCGGAGACGGGATCTGTGCTTCCGACGGATAGAATGTTACGTTCGTTACCGGATGTCGAGGTCACACCCCAGCCTCGTGCGATTGATTACCGTAGAACAGAGTTTGTACGTAGCTCCCCGATGCAGAATCGCGTGGAGACTCCAGTCATCACACGGCCGTTTGTTGCAACCCACCAGGACTTGCGAGTAGACCGATTGGAAGGGCGACCCATGATTCAAATTTCAGACAACGCCCTTCCTGGCCCGATGCTTTCGATTGGTGAGATAGGGGGAGTTGAGAGTAGCCTACTGAACGCTCCTCGATTCCACGACCGGCTCAACTCGCAACTTTTGGACAGTGGTCAGGCTCAACTGGATGAGTTTTACGAGCGAATGCAGCAACGCATGAACATGCATGCGCTGTCGAATGACGCGTGCAGGCGAACTACTGATCCCGAGATGTTTCTGACAGATACATACCTGACAAGACACGAACCTTTACGCGTCGCAATGCCACCGCCACGCATTACCGCGCCTCCTCCGGAGAGTGTCGGTCCGATGATCTATTACGTTCCAGTGCCAGTTGTGAAGAACAGAGATCCGGGTGTCGTGACCGAAGTCGTTGTGGGCGGCGTTAGGCTCAAAGTCATCCAAGAACCGCTCGTCACTCAAGACGTCCATTGCCCGATGGTTGCAGAAACCGATAACACCCGCACGACGGATTCAGATGCGCTATCAAACGTGCGCCTCGCGCGCGAGCAGTTGCGCCAAACGGAAGCGCAACCCACTACCCATCGGCAGGCTGAGTTTGACGACGAAACTGCCCTCGCAGCCAACTTACTCATGCTCAGACAATCAAATCACAGCTTGAAACAGCCGAAAAAGAGCAAAAGTAAACCTAGAAAACAGAAAAACTCTGGCAAGACGTGACGAAAGTCCCGTCAAGCTTTCACCAGACATTGCGCGGTCTGATGTGTTGTACGATGAATTTTGATCCTGTACTTAGAAATGATTTGTGTAAAATCGCCAGCATGCATTTTAAAATCTATTAATAGTTTACTAAGTCTCGCCGAGAGCTGACGCGCTCGAGATCCGGTCGTTCTTTGAGGAACGCGAGTTGAGCTGCTGCTCCCACATGTCTCGATATAATCCATCCTCCTTTGCGTGAAGTGTTACGTGGTCGCCTCGTTCCACGATTTGACCCTCCTTGAGCACCAAGATTTGATCGCTATCCATAATCGTACTCAAGCGGTGAGCAATAACCAAGTTGGTGCGTCCTTGGGATGCAAAGTTGATCGCTTCCATGATTTGCTTCTCTGTGTGCGTATCCAAGCTGGATGTCGCTTCGTCGTAAACCATGATTGGCGGATCCTTCAGCAACGCGCGAGCAATGGCCACACGTTGCTTCTCGCCTCCACTAAGGCGCAAGCCTCGCTCTCCGACGAGAGTCCCGTAACCAAGGGGCTGGTTCCTGACGAATGTGTCGAATTGAGCGTGCATCGCAGCCTTTTCTACTTCATCTTGTGTGGCGATTTCGCCCGTACCGAGTTTACCAAAGCCTATGTTGTACTCGATGGTATCGTTGAACAACACGCAATCTTGCGGCACGATTCCGATGTGCAGCCGGACGCTTCTTTGCGTGCATTGTTTGACATCTTGGTTAGCGATGCGAATGATGCCGCTCTGAATATCGTAGAGACGATATATGAGCTTGCTGATGGTACTTTTGCCCGCGCCCGATCTACCGACGAGCGCAACCTTCATGCCCGGCTCAACCTTGAAAGAAATTCGGTTCAGAATCAATCTATCGTTCGAATTGTAAGCGAACGCCACGTCCTCAAACTCCAAACTAGCGTCAGCTTTAGACTTGAGGACGAGCGCCTTGGCGTCTGGCGAATCCTCGACTTCCTTATTCTCTCGTAAAAGCTTGAACATTGATTCGACGTCAACCATGCACTGCTTAATCATGCGATAGTAGGTGCCGAGGAAGTTTAGCGGCACGTACAGCTGTAAAATGTACGTGTTCACGAGAACGAAGTCACCGACAGTCATATCGCCGCGGAGCACCTGCTTGGCTGCGAGCGCCAGAGACGTCGTAATGCCAAACGTAATGATTAACGCTTGGCCGAGGTTGAGCCCAGCGAGAGACTGGTACGTCTGCAGCGTCGCTTTCTGGGTCCTTCTCAAGGCGGAATCGTACGTCGTCGCGATGTGCGGTTCCGCACAGAATAATTTAATCGTCTCAAAGTTGAGTAAAGAATCGGTCGCCTTTTGGTTGAACGCGTCATCCGCCTCCACCATGCTGCGTCTAAATTTATTTCTCCACTCTGTGAACGGCACCGTAAAGCCGATGTACGCGACGATGACCCCGCCCGTGATCACGGCAAAGTACCAATCGTACTGGGAGAACAAGTAGGCACACACCAAAGCAACCTCGAGAAAAATGGGAGCAATCTGGAACGAAATGTATCGAAGAAGATTCGCAAACGATTCCGAACCGCGCGCGCACGCGCGAATCACAGCCCCCGTCTTGCGATTGATGTGAAACCTCAAGCTTAGATCCATGACGTGCGTGAAAACTCTCAACGAAATCCCCCGGCTCGCGTGTGCTGCGACGTACGCGAAACAGTTATCTTTCAATTCACCGCACAGGCTTCCACCGAACCGCAACGCGCCGTAAATGATGACGGGTTCGAGGTACCTATCGTCGCCCTTTGTGATTCGGTCAACCGCCACCTTGAGCGCGATCGGCGACGCGACGTTCGAAAGCTTGGACGCCAACAGAAACACCACGCTCATGAACATCATCAACCGCAGGTGCGGCTTGTTCTTCGGCCACAAGTACGGTAAGAGCTCCCATAACTCTTGCTTGTGAAGCTTCCAAAAAGATTCCTTCTTCTTCGGCTTCGTCGTCGGTTTCGCGTCGTCGCCCGGAGCGCCGCCGCCGCCAACCTTCCCAGCCTCTACGTCGACGACGACGGAACCCGCGCCCGGCGTGTTCTTGTCCGCGCCCTTCGTCTTCGTCGCCATCGGTCGTCGCGTGCGCTGATTCGCGATGCGCGCGCTCGAGTGACGTCAGTTGGCACAAAAACAAAGAAAGACTCCGCGCGACACACGCGCGCGCGCCTCGACGCCCGAAGGGACCCTAGCGTCGGGGCGGAAAATGGGTAAAAAGTCCAAAGCAAAAACCTCCGGGGCGTCCGCGGTCTCCCTCGGGTCCTCGGGCGCGGCGCCGACGAAGAAGTCGAGGGATAAAGAGCGAAAAGTGATGTCCGCCGCCAGTGGTGGCGCTTCGAGCGTCGGCGCCGTGGAGGACGACTTTGACGTGGATGCGCTCTTTGGTGCGGCGAAAAAGGCGAAAAAGCTCCAAGGAGGGAACGGAGGAGGAAGCGGGGGTGCGGTGAAGTGCGCGCCGGTGGAGGAGGAGAAAATTCGGGTGTTGTTGCCGGGGCAGAAGAAGCCCAAGCAAAAGCGCGTGACGCCAGAGTTCACGCCCGTGGACAAGCCGAGGCGGTTCGAGGATGGGTTGCCGGTGTATAAATCTTACGACGATTTCTCTGACATGGCGGCTGGTCAGCTCGTCGGGAAGAATGGGAAAAAGTTGGGTCCGAACGGCGAACCGGGTGGGGATTGTCCCTTTGATTGTTGGTGCTGTTTCTAGTAGCCCGAGTTTCGCTCGAGCCGTTTGTGTAACAAAAAAATGTATACTCCGATTTGATATTATTCCGTCCCGAAAGACGAGCAAAAATGTAAATAACCAACCTAGGCGCTCTTTTGGTTCTCCTTCCACACGACGTACAAGGTGCTCGGGATGATGATAAGCGCACCGAGCAACGTCGAGGATGCCGGAACTTCGCCAAAAAGCAAAAAGCCCACCGTCGCCGATAGCATGAGTTCCGTGTAGCGGAACGGCGCCAAAGCGCTCGCATCGACGAGATTGAACGATTTGAGCAAGCAGTAGAGAAGACCATTCGCGCCGGCGCCCAAAATCGCCATCAAACCGAGCTGAGACATCGTCGGGGCGACCCAGGAAGTGAGCGCCGGGTACGCTGCGATGCACGTCGTGAAGAACGCAGTGTAGAAAATCATCGCCCAAAAGCTCTCTTTGCCTACAAACACCTTGTTGAGCACGTCAAGAGACGCAAACATGACGGCACTGAGCAAAACGACGAGCCACATGGGGTTGAACGCCGCACCCCATGGTTGCATGACGACGGTGACGCCCGCGAAACCGACGAGCGTACCCAACCAACGCGTCGAGTCCACTTTTTCCTTGAGCACAATGCTCGCGAGCACGAGCGTGAACAACGGAATGGTAAAATTGAGCGTCGTAACCACCGCGATCGGCGCAATGGTTAAGCCTTTGACGTACAAAAAGATGCCCCCCGCCAACAAGGCTGAACGCGCCACGTGCAACGGCACTCGGTCCGTCTTCCACGACTCCTTTCCACCCGCCAACATCACCGGCACCATCGTCAGCGTCGCAAACAAGAAGCGCAAAAATACCACCTGCGCCACGCCGAGATTCGCCCCGGTAAACTTCATGATGACGTCGTTACCGACACCGATGAGCTGGTGCGCGAAGAACCACGCGATGCCGACGAGAAAAGTCGAAGGCGCCGCCGCGCCCGCGTCCGCCTCCCCGCTCGCGCGCGCCACCGCCGTAGACGCGCACGCGACATCCCTCGGTGCGCGGCAACGCATTTCTCGCGCACCGCGCGCGATGGACGCCACCCTCGGCGTCGTTTCCGCCGTCGACGGTGAGCACGCGCGCGCGGTGACACACGCTGACCTGGACACCCTCGCGGCGTGTGCGTTTTTCCCGCGTCGCGTCGCCCGCGGGCATCGCGTCGCGTTCGCGCCGAGCGCGACGCGCGTCGTCGTCAACATTTTCTCACTCTGCGCGCGCAGATTCGCGCGAGCGCCGATGCGTCCGTCGCGGTGTGTCGCGCCCGAGTGACTGCGTTCGTTCGTTGGTTGAGTGGATACGACGATGCCAATTGTTTAACATGTACAACTCAAACCGGTAGCCACTGCGTGACGCGGTCATCGACGCGCGCGTTCGACGATGGACGCCGCGATGACGCGTGAAGTCAGCTTTCGTGGGTCGGTCGCGAGACGTCCCGGATGCGTTTCGACGAGGACGAGGGCGGGAAGGCGCGCAGGCCTGAGTGTGTTCGCGGTTGATCCGTCGAACCGACAGGGCAAACCGAACGCGCGAGGGATCGTACCGGGTATGGGACCGAACGCGCGGGAGTGGCGGTTGATTCACGCAGAATTGAAGAGCGGGTATAAGATGAAGACGGTGAGCTCGGCGGAGTGCGTGCGGATGTTGAAGAGAGAAAAGGCGACGTTGGTGGACGTGCGTTTCGGGCCGGATTTCGAGCAGTGGTCCGTTCCCGGGAGCGTGTCGGTGCCTTACGTCGAAGGGGGGATTCTCGCAAAGATGCGGTTGCCTGGGTTTAAAAAGGTCAAGGCGAACTTCGTCGATGAGTTTGAGCGAGTGGTGCCAGACGTCAACGCGAAGATCATCTTGTGCGATATTTGGGGCGGGAGTTTGGAGCAGGATCCGCCGTCAAACAAGTCGTTCACCGATCCAACTAAAGGGGCGGGAAGTCTCCCGGCGGCGTTTGAGCTCTACCAGGCTGGGTACAAAAATTTGTACCACCTCCGAGGCGGGGTGAATCAGTATTACGAGGATTGCGAGACGGATAAGAGCTTACCCGAGCCGGATCCTTCCGAACAAAAGTGGCCCGGTGATTTGGAGTGGTTCGGATACAGGCAGTTTAACGGTAAAGATCGATCCCGAGGTCAACGCGATGATTAATTCTCCATCTCTGTTTGACCGGTGTCTACAGGGTCGTGGTGGTGGGTCATCCTCTGAATGCGTGCAACTGTTTGGATGTTTCGCGTCCGCAGCGCAAGGCGCCACATCTGAAACGTCTAGGCGCCCGACGCGCGGCGCAGAACGATTATGTAACATTTATACTCTATGATCAACAAATCAAGACAACGACGCGCACGCGGGTATTCGTATTCCTTTCGTTTCCAGTCCCCTAGCAGTTTCGTTTATCAGTAACATATGCGCGAGCGGTATCAACAAGCAAAGTCAACTGCAAGCACGTCCTCGCCGCATTTCTCAGCGCAAAACTCACGAACCTCGACGACCGACGAACGGAAAGGACGACGACGATGACCAAGGATGTAAAGGCCAAACGCGAAGCCGTCATCAAGGCGGCGGACATGGCGGACGTACGTAAAGCGACGTTTCAAGAAAACGATGCACGAGCGAAAGATTATCAGTGAATCAAACGGTTTTTGACTTTGATTTAGCGTGAGCGACGGGAGCGCACCGACGCGCGAGCGATGATGACGAATAACTGACGATACGATGATGCGCTGTAATATCGCGACGCGATACGCAGGAGATGCAAGACGACGCCGTGGCGTGTTCGATGGAGGTGCGTGTCGTACTAGAGCGCGCACGAAGCGAGCGGTTGACTTTGTTCTTCTGGTGAACGCATCGCCAAGGCGCGGAATAATATCGCCTCGACTGACGAACCTGTCATCTCGGGTTGTTTTTGTTTTCTTTGTGATGCAGGCGATAGAAAAATTCAACGTGGAGAAGGACATCGCGGCGTTCGTGAAGAAGGAGTTTGACAGGAAGCACGGTCAGACGTGGCACTGCATCGTCGGTCGTAACTTTGGGAGTTACGTCACGCACGAGAGCGGGAATTTCATCTACTTTTACCTCGGTAAAGTCGCAGTCTTGTTGTTCAAGGCGGGGTGATGCGATACGAGGAGGAGTTTAGATTTTGAGAACGCGTGATGATAGCTAGAATGTGACGACGAATGCGGCGATTCGAGAACGAGGAAGGCTTGGGACGAAGCGATACGGAGGCGCACTGTGATTTTACAAATCAATCTTTCAAATACAACAAAAGCGACACGCCTAGAGAACAAACTTACGTCGGCAGTGTCGAGTACCATCCGTATCCGTGCTTCGAATGTATTCGTACTCGCCGTGTCTGCTATCGAACGTGCCCTTTTGGACCGACATGAGCCTAAGCGTAAATCTCGGGCCAAGTTCTTGCAATCGAGCCTGAATCATCGTGTCGATCGCCGGCGGCTTGACTTGCTTTTCTTCATCGCTCCCGCTCCCGCTCTGACTGTCACTTTCACTGTCGCTGTCGCTATCGCTATCGTCGTCTCTGCTCTTTCTCTTTTTACCACCCTTGCCGCTATTCTTGATGGAATCTTTGACGTGGTCAGGCACCGCCTCTGTCGCCAGGTGTCCGGCGTGAGGGAGCCTTCGCCCCTTCTTCTCCTCGAAAACGTAACGATGATGACGAAAAAAGATGTAATCGCGCTGATTGTGAAAGGTGACGACGCGCCGTCCCTTGAAGTCTGGTCTCTGCGGAAACACCGACGCAAACATTCTAGAGACGCGGTGACCCAAACGCGTGTTGAAATTGTTCAAAATCAACTCTGGATAGTGACTCGTCGCCTTACCATGACCTTTAATTTGTTTGGAAAGCACGAGGGACGACAGCTTGTACAGACACGTCGGTCCCTCTGGCAGGTGAATGTGTAACATTCCGTTGACGCGCGCGCCTTTACTAAACTTTTTATTCTCGTTAAAGACGAGAACATCCGTAAACCCCCGCGCAGTACCGTATTTAACAATCTCCTTGACGTGATAACTTCGTCTCGCGTAAAAGTACGCGTTCGGGACGACGGTGAACAGGTTTTCTAAAAACTTGAACATTTCCCCGCTCGGCTTTCTGCTCGTGGTGATGATAATTTTCGGTTCCGACGCGTTACTAAAGTAAGACGCAAACTCATCCTCTGCATCCTGTTCAATCAAGTCTTCATCCACCGCTTTATCCTCCACAAACTCGTCCCCTTTCACCCGCTGGTTCTCAATCGTCTTCGGCACTTGTCTCGGCGCTGGTTCTTCCCCCGCTTCGATGGCGTCGGCTTCCGCTTTTTGCCTCGCCTCGCGTCGCTTCTTCTTCGCCACCGCGCGTTCGTGTCGAAGCTTCCCGTACAGCTCGGACCGCCGCTGTTTATTTTTAATCCCAGACGTGAGCGATCCGACCGTTTCTTTTCCTTCGTCATCCCTGCGTCGCGCGTCCGTTCGCGGTCAGTCGCTCTGTTCTGTGTCGTTCGCGCGAGCGAGCCGCCGCCGCCACGCGCACGCTTTCGATCGTTTTCGTTCGCCGTCGCTATCGCGCCGCGTCGTCGCCGTCGTCGTCGCGCATCGGCGTACCCGTCGAATCGTTTGCTCTTCTTCTTCGTCGCCGCGACGCGTCCCATGGTGTCGTCGTCCTCCGCCGTCGTCGCGCGCGTCGACCAGTGGCGACCGCTTCCCGGGGCTGCTCGAAGCTCGACTCTATTGAAGAGCTAAAATGTTGTCGACAACAAATGTTACAACCATCGCGCGGCGCGGCGAAGGGAAATCTAATCTAACGCGCCGGTGTCGACGTGGACGTCGGAACCGGGCGATGCGTGCGTTTTGGCGGTGTTTCGAGCGCGGGCGGTGGAGACTTCGGCTCGCCAATCGACGCGGCGGGCGTAGAGCGTCATGACGCCGGCGTGCGCCGCGGTGCCGGCGACGCCTCCGATGGCGAGGCCGACGGCGTGGAGCGAAGCGGTGAAAGCGAGGAGAAGGGCAATGGGGATACCTACGGCGTAGTAGGCGAAGAGGACGATGGGGGCGGCGAAGGCTTGGCGACCGACGCCCCGGATGATGGACGTGGAGACGCAGCACACGGCGTCAAAGAAGACGTAGACGGCGAGCGGAATCATGAGCTCCGCTAGGAGCGACGACACGGCGGGGTCGTCGGTGAATAAACCGCCCCAGCGATGCCTAGACGCGAAAACGAACGTTGACACTATGAGTTCGACGCCGACGATGAGTTCGAGCGCGACGTCGGCGGCTAATTTCGCCGCAGTCACGTTGCCCGCGCCGACTTCGTTGCTCACTCGAGTCACCGTGGCGACGCCAAATCCGACGGCAATCATAAACGCAAACGCGTTGGTCACTTGGTAGATTGACATCGCCGCGACGGCGACGTCTGGCTTTGGAAGGTATCCCGCAAAGAAAATGAGGAGTTCGCTCGCCACCCATTCAGACATCAAAATCAACGACGGCACGGCGATGCTAATCCATTCCTTCATCCCTTCGCGATCAAAGGCGCGCTCGACGCTCCACCCTGGCCAACATGCGTCGCGCGCTGCCGCCAAAATCGAATCTCTCTCTCTAAACCGCCCATTCTCGATGCGTCTAAAATGGAAAATGTACGTCAGATTGACGACGAGCACCGTAAACGTGCTCACGCCGGTGGCCAAAGCCGCACCTTTTGCCCCGTATGCTCGCGTTAAAACGTAACACCAAGGCGCGTGCAAAACCGTAGCGATGACACCGGCGACGGCTTGCGGCGTCGTCACCGCTTGAGATTGTAAAAACGCCTGAAAACAAATGTTCCAAGCGTACGCAAAAATCTGAGGTATCAACGCCCGAGCGTATGTCCCCGCCTCCCTCGCAATCTCCTCCTCTTGCCCGATCGCCGAGAGCAACGCGTCGCACTGCCACCACACCGCGCTGATGACGACGCACGCGCACGTCAGCGCGACGACGCCTCGCTGACAGACGCCGCCGACGCGCTCGTACGCCCCGGCGCCGTACGCTTGCCCAGCCAACGTATTAATCGCTCCCGACAACCCCACGACGACAGCCGTCCCGGTAACGTTGGCGAACGACGACGCCAATGCCGCCCCGGCGAGCGCGCTCGTCGACCCACCGCGCCCGACAAAGGCGATGGAGAGCAAATCGCGCGCGCGATTACACAGCATGGATGTCGACACCGGACCCGCGATGCGCAGTTGGTTTACGAGTTCCCGACGCGTCGTGGACGACGACGAGACGTACTCCTCCGGCTCATCATCGGAAGACGACGCCGACGCCGACGACCAAGGGTCGGCGTCGTCGATCTCGGCGTCGGCGACGAGGGGTGTCCGCATCATCGGTCACGATGGGCGTCGACTGACGACTGGGCAGACGCCAGATGACGACGACGTCAACGGGTGCCGCGTCGGCGACGCCGAGATTGACGACGCGCGCGAACGACCGTCGACGAGGAAGCGCGCGACGAGAGCGAAGAACCGGGACGCGCACGGCGTCGGCGACGAATTCGCGAGAAGTCGGCGCGACGGAGGTACCGATGAGTGCTGACGATGGCGTCGACGTCTTGGTCAACGCGACGACGGGCATGGCGATCCCGCGCGTGGGTCTGGGAACGTGGAAGGCGAAACCGAACGAGGTGAAAACGGCGGTGAAAACGGCTCTGGAGCTCGGGTACGCGCACGTGGATTGCGCGGCGGCGTACGCGAACGAGAACGAAGTGGGGGAGGCGTTGGGAGAGGCGTTTCGCGCGGGAACGACGACGCGGGAACAGGTCTTCGTGACGAGTAAGCTGTGGAACGATAGGCGACGACCGAAGGACGTTCGAGAGGCGTTGATGACGACGTTGCGTGATCTCGGGTTGGAGTACGTGGACTTGTATCTGATTCATTGGCCGGTGTGTTGGAAGCGAGGAACGGTTTTGCAGCCAGACTCGCGAGCGTCCATCGAGGAATGTTGGGAGGAACTGGAGCGGTGCGTCGATGATGGGCTCGTGAGACACATTGGGGTATGCAACTTTAACGAGGAGCAGCTTGCGGCGCTCGTTGATGGACCAAAGACGAGGATTAAGCCCTCGTGTAACCAAATCGAGTCGCATCCACTGTGGAGCAACGACGCACTGGTCAAATATTCGCAGTCGAGAGGTGTCACGGTGACGGCGTACTCCCCTCTCGCGCAGGGTGGGGATTTGTTCAACAATCCCATTTTGGTGGACATAGCGAACAAGTACGATGTGACGCCCGCACAAGTGGTGCTTCGATGGAACGTGCAGCGAGGCGTCTCCGTCATTCCAAAGTCTACGTCTCCAAAGCGCATTGCCAGTAACGCAGACTTGTTTAGATTTGAGCTCTCTTCAAAAGACATGGAGGCGATAAAGTCGCTGGACGTCGCGAAAAGTGTCGCGACTGCACCTTGGAGTGAGTTTGAACCGATGGCGTCCCGGAATCGTTGGTTGAGACCGCTCGGCCGCGCCGTCACGTGGCTTCCGTTCAAATTTGTGTCCATCGACGTCCAACGCATGGGACGCAGCGGTTTCCTCTCTTTACGCGCACCATGGAAATAGTCCTCGCATGTAGCACACATTTGTAGTACAAATAGCAGTCTCGTTATTAATAATTACAGCGTAGCGGTCGAGCCGCTTTATTTTTGCGGTATATTTTACTCCATTGAGCTCACGGCGTCTTCATGAGCACCTTTCCAGAGAACGGACACACGTAGCCTTTACCCGGTCGCACTTGCGTCGGCAGCGCCCCCGCCATTAAACTCGCTCGCTCGTGTGCCTCCACCCACGGATCGTTCTCCGAGCCATCGCGGCTCGGCGGCCGTGGCGGTCGAAACGCCTTGGGCGTCGACACCTCTTCATCCGCCGTCGGCTCTTCGTCTGACGCGTCGTCTCCGTCTGGTGTCTCCACACCTCTCGGCGTCACATCTGTCGCCGAAAGCGGAGACAACTCGTACGTCCCATCGCTTTCCGGCGTCAGCGGCAAGAGTGGCTCCCGCGTCGGCGATTTAATCCGCATGCCGCCGCTTCGCTCCGCCGCCGCTTCCAGTTCAGATACCCGCGCTCGCAACTCCTCCACCTCGAGCTCCAAATCCCTCCTCGTTCGATCGTGTCGCCGCGTGATTTCTCTCAACAACGTCTTATACCCCGCTCGAACCGCCTCGATCGATCGCGCGTCGTCCAGCGCCGATTCCAACGAACGTTCCGTCGACGTCTTCGCGTTTGCGTTTGCGCACGCGCCTAGCCAACTCGCACCCAATGCTCGCGACCACGACCCGTTCGACGCCGCCGCCGCCGCCGCCGCCGTCGTCGTCGTCGTCGAACACGTGGGCACCCTCCAACCGGCCGACACGGATCGCGTCGATGGCGTCCACGTGTCGTCTCGGTCGTTGACGTAATCTTCACTCTGCGTGAAAGTCTTCTCCCTCGACTCCGCGGACGTCCCATCCTCCGTATCGCCGCCGACGCCGGCGCGTCGCGCGAGCGCTTTGAGCCTCACCGCGCGTTCGCGCCAAAACTCAGCCGACTCGTCCGTCGGTCCTCGCATCTCGCCGCCGGGTTCTGAAGGAGGAACGGTACGACAGGTGGATTTTACTTTTTGAAAAGAGCGTACTCTGAAAACCAACCGTGGTCGTCAGTTACCGACGCCGACGCCGACGTCGAGCGCGCGCGCGCTAAACGAAGCGTCGCACCTAGTCTTTATCGGTTTCATGACGTCCTCGGAGCTCCCGCTTCGCGAACGCATCGTCCTGTACGGTGATTCGTTGACGCAGAGGTCGTTTGAACCGGGCGGGTGGGGCGCGGCGCTCGCGGATGAGTACTCGCGCACGGCGGATGTTTTCAACCGCGGGTACGGTGGGTATAACTCTCGGTGGTGCGCGCGAGAGGAGATGCTGCGCGCGGCGTTCGGTGAGGGTCGGGAGCCGATACGACGCGCGCTAATGAGTTGCGTGATGTTGGGCACAAACGACGCGACGCGCTTGGTAGATGAAGTCGCGGAACGAAGCAATAGAGTATCGGTGAGCGTGTCAGAGTACGGGAATTACATGCGTCGCATTGTCAGTCGCGCGGCGATGACGTCGAAATTCGTATTTGTGATGTCTCCGCCGGTGGTGGATGAGGACGCGAGACGGCGGTGCCAAATCGAGCGGTACGGCGAATCGTGGGTTGGTGGACCTTGGGAAGACCGCAGGCCGGAAATCGAGGCTTTTGGTGCGATGGCGAAAACGGTGGCGAATGAAGTGAACGCGTCGTCGTGCGGGGCGAAGGTTTTTTTCGTCGATGTACACGCGGAGACCAAGAAGTTGGCTCAAACGCAGATGATTTTGTGCGACGGTGTACACTTCACGTCGCTCGGGCAAGAAGTGGTACATCGTGTGCTTCGGGCGGCGATGAAGGAGGCGGGGGTGCCTTCCGGCGCGGATTTACTTCCAGACTTTCCATATGGACACGAGCTGCGCAACCCGGAGGATTCGAACGTCGATTTCCCAAACGGCGACGCGGTTTTCGAGCGACACGTCATGAAAAGGAAAGAGAATGCAAGAGAAATGTAGAATACAAGTGTTGTAGAAAACGAATTAGAAATGCTAGAGCGTGTAACGAAAAGTGAATTCGTGTTTGGCGTTTTGCTGAGCTGTCAAGATTGCGCGATTAACTCGTCTGCTTCGCGTTTTCTTCTTCGATCTCGATCACGTCTGACTGCGACGATAACACCTCGCTGAAGCTGGGACGACCATCGCCTTCTTCAACCTTGACAGCGCCGACTTCCGGTGTACTCACCTTGAGAGTACGGGTTTGAACCTCCTTGGTGGCGCGTTCAGTCTTTTTGATTTTCTTTGTCGCCAGAGACGCGAGATTAGCACGCTTGTCTTGGCGCTTCATGCTTTGAAGTGTGGCCGCCATGAGCGCTTCGTGCAGCCCTTCGGTCGCCGCCACCTTCATGAGCTTACCCTTACCCGGGGCATGGGACAAGTGCTTAGCAGCAATGTCGAAAGAGGAGGGCGTACGGTAGTACCTACCGTCGGATGCCATTTCCCACGCGAGAACTTGATCCGACAAGCACGCGTCCAAGACGTCCTGGATTTCGGTTTGAATCTTCGGGTCGTACACGCGCGCAACGACCTCGACGCGTCGCAGCAAGTTACGACGCATCAAGTCAGCCGAACCCATGTAGAACTCAGGCTCGCCGTTGTTTTCAAAGCGGAATATGCGGTGGTGCTCGAGGAATCGACCGACAATGGACACCACTCTGATATTCTCAGAGACGCCCGGGATGCCTGGACGGATGCGGCAAATGCCACGAACGATGAGGTGAATCTTAACACCAGCCTGGGATGCGCGGTAGAGAGCCGCGCAGATTTGCGCGTCATCAAGGCCGTTCATCTTAGCCATGATGCTCGCGGGCTTGCCCTTGAGCGCGTTAGCCGCCTCGCGCTCAATCATCTCCACAAACTCAGCTTGCATGCGCAACGGCGCCACAATGAGCTTGTTGAAGCGCTCTTGGTAGTGGTGACCCATGAGAAACTTGAACAGGTTACTCACATCGTCGCCCATCTCTTCGTCTCGTGAGAGAATACCGAAATCCGTGTAAATGCCCGCCGTGGACGGGTTGTAGTTACCTGTGCCGACGTGGACGTACTTGACCAACTTTTTACCCTCACGGCGTACAACGAGCGACGCCTTGGAGTGCGTCTTGACACCCTTCACACCGTACGCAACGTTGCAACCAGCAGTCTCGAGACGCTGGGCGAAACCGACGTTACGCGCCTCATCAAAGCGCGCCTTGAGCTCGACGAGCACGGCGACTTGCTTGCCATTCTCGGCAGCCTTGATCAAGGCACGCACGATTGGAGAGTTGTCGCTCGTACGATAAAGCGTCGACTTGATGGACAACACATCCGGATCCCGGGCGGCATCTTCGATAAACTTTTGAGTCGAAGTTGCAAAGGAAATGTACGGATGGTGAACGACAATGTCACCCTGGGAAATAGCGTCAAAGATGCTCTTCTCTTCGCCTCGAATTGCTTCGAGGCGCGGGTGCGTGCGCGGTGACCAGGGAGAGTACAACATGTCAATCTCCATACCAAAGTTCACCGGAAGCGAGTCAATGGTGCCAAATCCGAGAGGAGCGCGGTGCGGCACGGTGATGACATCCGTCAACGTAATGCCGTCGAGGGAATCGATGAGCTTGTCGCGAATGTACTCGGGCATTGTATCCTGAACCTCGAGGCGCACAAAAGATGCAAATCGGCGTTCGCGTACTTCATCAGCCATCATCTCCAAGAGATCTTCAGCCTCGTCTTCGTTGCGCTCGATGTCGGCGTTTCTCGTCACCCGAAACACGTGCGTAGCGCGAATATTACACCCTCGAAAGAGCTTGTCCATATTCGCCTCGATGAGTTGTTCGAGCGGGAGAAAACGCTGCACCGCGTCATCCTTGCCCGTGCTCACGCGGATCCACCGCTCGAGCGCCGCCGGGACGCTAACAATGGCAAACTTTTCTTGCTTGAACGCATCCTCAAGTTCCACCGCGATGGACAGAGACAACGAACCGAGAAATGGAAACGGGTGACACGGATCGATGGCTCGCGGGTCCAACACCGGCTCGATCTGCGACTCAAAGTACGACTCGAGCTTCTTTCGCAACTCTTCATTGAGCTCCTCGTACTGTTCCAAGCTAACCCCATGTTCTTTGAGCGCTGGAACGATGTGATCTTCTAACAACACCGCTTGCGCGTCCACCTGTCGCTCCACCTCTGCGGCAACATTCTGCAGCGTCTCCTGCGGCGTCCACACGTCTCTCCCGCGTCTCTTCACGAGGTTCTCAACCCCAGCCGCATCTTGCCTCTTGATCGCCCCCACTCTCTTTGCGAAAAACTCATCTAAATTCCTCGCGCTAATGGCGACGAACCTCAACTTTTCAAACACCGGCGTGTCCTTCCTCGCCGCCATGGCTAACACGCGCCAGTTAAACGCCAACCAGCTCATCTCCGGGTTGAACACCCGATCGCTCGCCACCAGGGCATCGACGTCGTACTCGCGCAGCACATCCTTACTATCCTCGCAGCCTTCCTGCACGAACGGCGGGGTTACGGTGCGCATCGCCGCGACGGAATCATTGATAACCTCCCGAAGCTCTCTCGCGTCCACGCGCAGGTTGGCGTCCTCCTCTTGCTCTTCCCCAGCGCTGATCGCCCTACGAACAACCCGTCGTCGTCGTTCGTTCATCGTCGCGACCGACGGCGTCGCCGTCGCGCATCGCCGAGATGCATCCGCGTCCCCGCGTCCGATGGCCCGCGCGCGAACCGTCCGCGCGCGACCCACCGGCGCGATGGACGATCTCGCTCTCGGCACCATGGGGATCCTCGTCAGCTGCCGATGCGTCGACACCGACGCCCGCCCGCCCGCGCGACGGGGCCTCGGCGCGCCCGCGGCGGTGGTGGACATCGTCGCGAAAATCGCCGTCATCGCCTTCGTCGTCGACATCGGGTTCGTAGCTCACGTGCGACGACGCGCCGCGCGCGTGCGTGCGGATATGGCGCGTTCGCATCTTTCTCTTCGCGTTGACGGAACCCTGCCGCGAAAGGTCGCGCGGTCGACGCCGCGCCGCGCGCCGCGCGTGGGCGGGCGAAAACGCGCGCGAGACATCGAGCGAAATGTTTCCGATCGTCCCGACGGCGTCTCGGGGCGTTCGCGAACGGTGGGATGGTCGCGGCGGTGGGATGCGCGGCGTTTTCGGTGCGAAGCGCGCGGGACGTCGAGACGCAAACAGACGTCAGACGACGGACGGCGGTCGACGCGAGCGGGCGGCGCGCGTCGAGTCGGGGCGGAGGCGTGATATAGGTTTAATTCCGTCGTTCGCGGGGTGCGTCGCGCGTCGGTCATCGCGAACGACGCGTCGACGGGAGGTTGGGTGTCGGTCGTTACGCGCGCGCGGTGTGTAAGATGACGGGCGTTCGGCGGATGGTTTCGCGCGTCGCGTCCGGGGCGCGATCGTGGAGGGGGGTGGAACGCGCGGCGTTCGCGTTCGCGGCGGAACTGCCGCGCGCGGCGTTCGGACGTCGCGGTGCCGCGTCCGGGGCGTCGTTGGGAAGCGGGGCGGACTTCGAGGCGTGGACGCGCGGTCGCGATGAACCGCCGAGCGAGGCGTACGCAAGACTCGTCGCGGAAGGGAAGATTCGAGACGATCCGGCGCAGATGGATGCAATTACGACGTTGGATGTCGTCCGGGCGCTCGCAAGGCAACGATCTGGGAGCGCGGCGACGACGACCGCGGGTGGACGCGTTCAAGGCGGTTGGTCGTTCGGCGGTTGGTTTGCCGGTGGGGAGTCTTCGGCTGTCGTCGACGTCGCCCCGGGTGAGGGCGGGGCGTACGTCCACGGTGGACCGGGAAGCGGAAAGACGTTTGTGATGGATCTCTTCTTTGCCACGCTTCCGGGGACGTCGGGGAAGGAGAAGCGAAGAGAACACTTTCACTCGTTTATGCTCGACACGCATCGGGCGTTGCACGCCCTCAAGGATACCGGGAAGAATGTCGACACCGTGGGCGAGTACGCGAGTAACCTCGCGGCGGAGATGCAGGTTTTATGTTTAGATGAGTTTCAAATCGTTGACGTCGCGGACGCGATGATCATCAGGCGTTTGCTCGAGGCGTTGTGGGCGAAAGGCGTGCTCGTCGTCACCACGAGCAATCGGCACCCGGATGAGCTGTACAAGAATGGATTAAACCGCGCGCAGTTTTTGCCTTGCATCGCGCAGATTAAAGAGCGCTGCGTCGTGCACGAGATGAAGAGCGATCGTGACTATCGACTTACGGGAAGCGCGAAGAGTGGAGAGGAGAACATTACGTGGTTATCGCACGGAACGGATGCCGAGCGCGAAGAGTGGTTGGCCAAGCGGCTCAAGGCGCTCGCGGGCGAACGATCGTTCAAGCCTCTTCAAATCGCCATCGGGGGTCGGCTCGTGCACGTTCGACGCGCCGGCGGTGGTATCGCGCACTTTGACTTTCGGGAGCTCTGCGACAGCGCCCTCGGCGCAGCGGATTACACGGCGCTCGCGAGCATTTTTAACACCGTCGGCGTCGGTCATGTGCCGACGCTGAGCGCCGACAGGCTAGATCTTGTGCGTCGATTCATCACGTTCATCGACATCATGTACGAACACAAGGTGAAGCTACTCGTTTCCGCCGACGCGCCGCCGCAGGATTTGTATCACACGTCGTCCGGCGCGGGCGGGTCGCGAAAGGATGCGGCGCGAGACGAAGAATTCGCGTGGGACCGCGCCTTGAGTCGACTGGCGGAGATGCAAACGACAGAGTTTCAAGAGGCAATGTGGAACCCAAAAGCTGGGTCCTGGCTTCTTGAACAGGCACGCGTCACCGAAGTTGTCCCGCCTCAAGTCCTTCGATCGATTTGGCAGCGTTACGACCGCAACCGCGACAACGTGCTCGACGAAACTGAGCTCGAGTGTCTCATCGGAGACTTGAACCAAATGCGAAGCGGCCACCGTCACGTATCAGAGGAACAACTCGACGCCGTCATGTCCATCGTCCGCGGGTCAAACTTGCGTTCAAACAGGTACATCACGTACGCCGAGTTTGAGAGGTACGGGAACGAAGCCTTTCTCGAGTGCATGCGCGATAGATAGATGATTGGTAAACACTGCAAGCATGGTAGACGCGCCTTAAGGTTCTTTAAAAGATGACTGATTGATTTGACTGATTAAAGAAACGAGCAGAGACGCTTGGTTTCGCGATCCCCTCGTCGTTTATTCATTCTTTCACTTTTATTCGTCGCGCGCTCCGCGTCGCGTTCACAATCTCGACCGCGCCGTCGTCGTCGTCGTCGTCCCAGAAAGCGCCGCCTTCATATCCCCCGGCACTGGCACCGGTCGCCGCGTCTCGTCGCTCACGCACACGTACGTCACCCGTCCGGCGAAACACGCCTCCCCGTTCGGCTCCAACGTCCCATCGTACGCGACATCGAACGACGTCGTCCCCCAACGAACGACCGAACACTTCACCGCCAACCGATCCATAAACTTTGCGCTTCGTTTAAACTCCCACGTCGACGACGCCGCCACGCACAGCGCCCGCCCGACGTTTTTCGTCCACTCGACCCCCATCGCGCGTTCCATCCACGCGTCCAACGCCGCGTCGGCGTACACCGGATACGACCCGTTAAACACCACCCCTTGTCCGTCCGTTTCGCTGAACCTCACCCGAATCGTCTCCGTGAACGCCGACGCCGCCGGCGACGACGCCATCCGTCGTTCTTCCCGAGGCTCGCTCGATCGCTCTTCCCCCTTCTTCGGGACGACGATTCGATTCCGTCCCCCTCACCGTCGTCCTTTTTCTCGCCCGTTCGCCGTCGCCAACGCCGCGACGACGCCCACGAGCGCGTGCCACGCGAACAATCGCCGCCCCCGTCGCGTCCTCGCCCGGTCCTCGCGTTCGTCGCGCGTCTTCGTCGGCGTTCGCGGCGTCGGGTCCATCGGATTCGATCGATCGGGTTCGATCCTTCGTTCGTTCCCGCGCGCCGACGAGTGCCGAGTGCCGAGAAAGAATGAATCGGTCGTCAAGAGTGACGGTTCGACTTCCATTCGTGATAGGCGATTCTCGTCACTCAATATGTGGTGGTACGAGTGTACGCATCACCGGTCGTATTACCTATTATGTGGTCAGCTACTCAGTACTCGTACTGTTTATACATACGACTCGGGTGTTTCATCGGACGCGTCCGAGACGACTCGTCTCGGAAACGTCCGAGAATGATTGATTTGATTTGATTGATTTGATTGATTTGATTGACTTCACGCATCACCACTGCGGGACGTTCGTTCGTTCGGTGCGGTCGGCCGGCGATGGACGGACGCGGTATCGTGGGACGGGCGCGAGCGCCGGTGCGGGCGGCGCCGGGACACGGCGGGGACACGGCGCGACGGCGATGGACGATGGAGGAAGCGGCGCGGAAGAGACGGATTGGAAACCGAGAACGCGGACCGGCGCGGACGTGCCCGCTGGGGCTTTCGTGCGCCGGATTGCGGTCGGCGTGCGAGAATTTCTGTCGGACGTGCGCGGCGGGGTGTCTGGAGGAGATGGATGACGCGACGGTGACGCCGTGGGACGGGCGACGACGACGGACGTTTCGGTGGGAGGGGTTGTTGTTCGCGTTGCGCGCGTACGCTCCGCGGTCGAGACGAGACGAGAGCGGGTGCTCGAGCAGAGAGGAGGACGCGAAGGAAAAGCGGGCGACGGCGTTTTTTAGGTGGATGTTTGACGAGGCGGCGAGGATTAATTTTACGTGGAGTCAGGTGACGGATGAAAAGGTGAAAATCGGGATTCGAAACTTGTTGATCAAGGCTGGGGTTGCGGAGTTTTGCCGAAGGGCGAATATGCTCATGGATCGTCCGCGCGGCGGGTATTACGGATACCCGCCGCGTCGAATGGAAAGCTTTTTCAAAAGTGTCGATTACGAAGCGTGCGCGGCGCTCGGGACGACGCTCGAGGTGTATCGGCTTCTTCGCACCGAGCTCGAGCTCGAGTTCGGGGCAAAGGTTACTTTCGATATCGGGTGTCACTACTATCGATCTTCTCAGCACATGCGCGACGTCCTCGGATTCATCACGTCCAACGCGACGGTGAGCGCGTCTCGCTTATGGCATCCCAGTACCACGCTGAATGTCGTCGTGAAGGACGGGTGCGATGAGATGAGCATTGAGCAACTGTGTATTTTGAGAGAGTTTGGATGTCCTATGGGTGCAGATTTGTGCGCTCACTGCTGCGATGAAGAGAGGTACGAGTTGGTGTACTGGTTGATAGAAAACGGCGTCCCTTTTGACCACCGCGTCGTGAACAAGGCTGCTTTTCAAGGTCGCATAGACGCCATTAAACGATTGGATGAGATGGGCGTTCACCCCGTCGCGGCGACTTGCGCGCGCGCGGCGAAAGGAGGGCAATTGAAAATGTTACAATACTTGTACGAGCAACGCGTGCCGATGGGAGTCTCCACGATTCGCGCCGCGGCAGCTCCAGTAGTGGGTAAACGCAAACGCCGACGGGAGAATCTTGATTACATTCATTGGGAAGAACAACCGAGAATCCGCTGCTTGGCTTTCGCGCTCGCGCATGGGTGTCGAGGAGTCGAAACCGTGTATCGATCAAACACGAACCTACACGAGTACACGAAATCTTATCTGAAAATGTTCATCGATCAACCCGCGATTTGCCATTGGTTCCACAGGTTGCCCTCAATCATGACGGAACAAATGGTTGCCATCATGCCTGAGCGAACGAGACTGGCTTTCGAGTGCATCACGCGCCATCTGAGATTGAAACATCTCGAGTGCGCTGGCGTGAAGACGGATGAATTTGAAAAGGAAGAGTTGAAGAGATTAGCTTTCTAGAATCTTACACGACAGCGCGCATTGACTAGTACCTGGTAGATACGTAACGACGACAACAACTTTTAATGTTCCATTTTGAATGCTGCGCAGTTTCACGTCGATTTCGGTCTGATGGCATCCATGAAGTGCTGCTGCTTGACTTGATTAGCGTTCATGTCCTCTCGCAAAGCTCTCAGCGCAGCCTCTTTAACGACGTGACGAAGCTCAGCTCCACTAAATCCATCGCACGCCGCAGCCAGAGCTTGGATGTCGACGTCATCTGCAAGCGATACATCTTTTGTGTGCACGCGCAGTGCTTCAGCTCTTCCTTGCAGGTTGAGCGGCGGAATCTCGAGAACTAAATCGAGTCTCCCCGGGCGGGTGAGTGCCGGATCTAAACTTTGCGGACGGTTTGTCGTGGCGACAACGAGAACACCACCTCCAGACGAAGGCACGTTTTCCAATCCATCCATTTCCGTGAGGAAAACGGATAGCAATCGCGTCGCCACGTCGTGGGCTCCGTCCGATGCTCCATCACCGCGCGAGCCGCACATTCCATCAATTTCGTCAAGCAAAAGGACTGCGGGTGCAGACTTTCTCGCCTTAGTGAAAGTGCTCCGCAATATTTTCTCACCTTCTCCTAGATACTTACTAAACACGTCCGCAGCGGACAGCGTGATGACAGTCGCTCCCGAAGCGGTGGCTGCGGCGCGGGCGAGGGTAGTCTTCGCGCATCCCGGAGGGCCGTGAAGAAGAATACCCTTTGGTGGTCTCAACCCAAGACGATCGAACGCATCGGCATGATGCAGTGGCCATTCGACGGCTTGTTGCAAACGCTTTTTCACGTCGTCTAGTCCTCCGATTTCGTCCCATGTAACGGGAGGCAGATCGACAGAGACGCCCCTGACAACGGACGCGCTGACGCGCCCTCGAGCCGATTGGAAATCATCTGTCGTGACGAGCATCTCGGTATCGCTGGCGCCCCGTCGCTTGATCGCACACATCGCCGCCTCTCTAGAAAGGGCTGCTATGTCTGCCCCACTGTAACCTTTGCTGTCGTTTGCGATGTCTTGTAAATTGACGTCGCTCGCGAGCGGTAGCGACTTTGTGTGGAGTTTGAGAATATCGACACGCTCTAGTGAACTTGGAAGCGACATTTCAATCTCCCTGTCGAATCGACCCGGGCGTCTCAGAGCCGGATCAATCGCGTTCGGTCGACTCGTCGTCGCGATGACTGGCACAGCGCCCATATGGGCATCACCCACTCCATCCATGAGCGTCAGCAGTTGCGCCACGACACGCGTCTCGTGCGCCTTACCATCCTGCCTCGTCGGACAGATGGCGTCAATTTCATCAATCAAAATGATGCTCGCGCTACCCTTGGAAGCATCCTTCCGCGCGTTTTCAAACACTTTACGCAGTCGTTTCTCACTCTCACCCGCATACGCTCCAAAGACGTCGCCGCTACTCACGGAGAACACACGCACACCCGCTTCCTCGGCAACCGCTCGAACCGCCTCAGTCTTCCCCGTTCCCGGCGGGCCGTGAAGCAACAACCCACGAGGAAACTTGACGCCCAATTTCCTAGCCTCGTTCGCGTATTTCAGAGGCCAAACGATGGCTTGTCTCAGGGCATCGAGCGCTGGCTGACAAGCCGCCAGGCGAGTCTCCGCCTTTGCCGACCTCTCCTCAGCTTCCGTCTTCGAATCCAGTTCGCCCGCGCGACACCCGACGTCTTCAATCACCGTATTCTGCGTCACCCGCCACGTCACGTTCACATCGTCCACTCGCGGTTCCAAGCGTTCAATCGTCATCGTACTCGCGCCCGCTCGAATACGCGCGCCCAGACGAATCAGTCGTTCGCACAGCACCCTACGCGTCGCCGCCTCCGAGACGACCCCGCCCTTCGAGTGACTCACCCGCAAACGTACGCATGTCACCGGTTTGGCGTCCATGCGCTCGATGACACCCGCCAGCGCCGTCGACGGCGCGTCTAAAGTTGAAGAATCCGTCAAAGCTCCAGCCGCCGGCGCTTCGAGAGCGAACGCGTCCACCTCGACGCACAGCCCTCCGCGATCGTCCCAGGGTTCGAGCGAGGCGATGTAACTCCATTCGCGCGCGCCGTCGCCATCGGCGCCTTCGCGTGCGCACTTGTTCCAGACGCGCACGCGCACGGGTGCACCCAAAGGAAGACTGAGCGCTTGAACGACGTCTCGCGAACAACGCGCGCGTTGGGTTCCCGAAGCCCCGGCGACGACGCGCACGGTGTCGAGGTCGACCCCAGGCATCGTTGTCGCCGTCGCCGCGCGCGCCAGTCGTGGAGAGTGCTAGCGCGTTGGGGAGTGTCGGGCGTGTGTGCGTGACTTAGAAGAGTGCACAACTTGGGCCAGATGCAGGCGTGGTTCTAGTTGAACGTAGACGGAAGTGAACTTGCCGTTAAGACTTTTGGCTTTGACGTTGCGCTGTTATTGACAAACTTTGTAATTTTACTTGGATCGGTCCTCTTCGGACATCTCCAAGAGCTGCTTAAAATAATCGACTGTGGATTTCGTCTTCTTCAGTGAAGTCTTCCTGGACTTCGTGGAAGTCTTGGAGACGAAAATGTTGCGAAGGGAAGAGATGGTTAATCCTTTGCTCTCCTCTTCACTGAGTTCGGTGACGTTGACGCCCATGGACTCGGCGTACTTGGACTTGATGGAGTCCAACTCAGAGGCAACCTTCTTTGACTCTTCGAGGACTTTCAATTCTTCGTCGGAAAGATCAACGAAGTCTTTGAGACGCTTTTTGGCTTCATCGAGGCTTTGCTTGAGGGATGCGATTTCCTTCTTGTAAGCGTCGCGTTCCGACATTGTCTTCTCAAAGGATCTTTCAAGGTTGGCTCGGTCAGATTCGAGTTGTCTCTCGCGCTCGGAAATTGAGCTCTTGAGTTTGCTTTCAGCCTTGGACTTTTCCTTGGAAATCATATCCATGGCATCTTTGCGGCTATCCTTGATTGCAGCTTCCTTCGCAGCGATTGCGTCTTGAAGCTTTTTCTCGTAAGCAGCGCGCAAGCGCTCAACCTCTTCATCATTGTTCTTCCTCAAGGTGTCAAGCTGTTCGCGAGCCTTGCCACTTTCACTACCTCTGATAACCTTGTCGGCCCGCTGTTCTGCATCTCGCAATGCCTTCTGCAAGATTTCCACTTCGCGGCGGAAGTCAAGAACAAGCTTATCAAACTGAGCGTTGAACTTCGCTTCAATCTCAAGATCTCTCGCATCGAGCATATCCTCAAACGATGCAATCTTCTTCTTGAGCTTATCGATGGCCTTCTTTGACGATGCGCGGAGCTCTCTCTCAGAGGTCTCTCGCTCGGCTGCAGCTTTGTCTGCTTGCTCACGAAGCGCCTTCTTTGCGGCTGCTTCCGCATTGCGCAACGCCGTAGTGTACTCGCGTTGTGCGGCGAGTTTCGCATTTGAAGCGAGCTGCTTCGCGGCGCTCAATTCGGCGCGCAAAGAGGACTCCATGCGCGTTCTTTCCGCCTTTGCAGCTTCAAGCGCAGCTTCGAGCTTCTTCGCCGCATTCTGTTCAGTGTTGGCGAGCTGCGTTTCGAGACGCTTGACGTTGGATTGAAGCTGCTTGAGTTTTGCCTCGTATTCGGTTCTCATAGCTTGCTTTGCCGCCTCAATTTCCTTCACTTTCGTCTTCTTCAAATCGTTAAGAGTGGCGACAGTGGCGTCAAGCTCCTGCTGAATAGACGACACCTTTGTTACTTCGACAGTGCTAACTGTAGATGTCGTTGCCGATGAGGTGGAAGTCTTCTGCTTACGGACACCAAAGAGTTGCTCAAAAAAGGATCTCGGACGCGCAGCCTCCTTGGCAGCCTCTTCAGCTGCCGCCTTGGCATCCGCAGCTTCTTGTTCAGCCGAAACTAGCTGCTTGCGAAGCGCATCCATCTCAGCCTTCGCCGCTTCGAGAGCTCGTTCAGCCTCTTCTCGAGCAGCCGCTTCCGCCGCCAGCTTGTCCTTGTTGAATTCAAATAGGGCCCGCTTGACGACAACTTGTGAGCCGACTTTAGAACCAATTTTTGCCTCTTTCTTCGCCGACTCGAGTTCCGATGTGAGAGTCTTGACGCGGGACTCGTAGAATGCTATCTTTTCAGCGAGCGTCACCTCACCAGCTTTCACTCGTTGCTCGAAGTCCGCCTTCATCAATCGCTCGTTACGAGCCCACTTCGCCTCTGCCGCCGAATACTCGGCTCGAAGAGTTTGAAGCGTTTCGTCCATCGACTCCATTTTCTTTGCCTGACTGGCATAATCCCTTTGTGCCTTCGACAACTCCTTCTCAAGCTTGGCTTCACGTTGCAAAAGTTGTTTGTTGGCTTCTTTCGTCGCCTCTTTCACACGCATCTCAAATTGGCCGCGCAAAGACTCGAGCTTTTGTTCCGTTTGCTGCGTCTCCTTCATCGATTCTTGCAACTTCGCATTGAAGGATAGAGTTGCTTCAGCCATAGCCTGGGCAACCGCACGGACCATTTCCTGCTCTTGAGCTTTCTCCTTAGCGATCGAATCAGCGATGCTCTTCTCGAGCACGGCTCTGCTATTTTTCAACTTGCTCAACAACTCGACTCGTTCTACTTGGAGACTCTCCACCTTGTTCTTATAAGAGGTGGCTTGATCCTTCCACGCGATGGTGTCCACTTGAACGATTTCAAGCTTTTGCGACGCCTCCGCCAGTTCCTTGAGTAACTGCGCAACCGCGGACGTCGTCTCTGTTTCCTTGACGGCTGAAGCCTTTTCTAATTGCGTAACACTGTCGGAGAACTTCTTCTCCGCGCTGGCAACCGCCGCATCGCGTTCAGCATTGAGACGTTCGACAGTTGCCGTCAGCTCCCTTTGCGCCTCCGCTTGAAGTTGAGCGACGACGTTGCGGAGCTCTTGCTCGGAGTCCGTCTGGATACGGGCAATCGCTTGGATGAGCTCGACGTTGTTATCGGCGACAGCCGCCTCGAGTTCGGAGATGCGCCGTTGGTAAGATTTTACTGATTCATCACTCGCCGCCGCAAAGCTTGTGGTGGCCTCGCTCACCGACTTACTCAACTGCTCTCTCAACGAAGCGATCTCCTCGCTCGACTGGGACGAAGTACGTTCGATTTCGGATGTGAGGCGCGCAACTTCCGAACGGGCAGTGGCTTCACGTTCGCGCGCATCCTTGGCCTCGCCTTCAGCCGCCTTGCGCAACGATTCCTGCGTTCGGATCTTGTCGTCTAACGACTTCAACTCATCGTCCCGCGATGCTCCAAACAAGTTACTCAAGAATCCTGAACGGCTAGTCGCCTTTCCAGCCTTGGAGAGCTCGTTTTCGTACTTTTGTCGCAGAGTGTCCAGTTCTTGTTGTGATTTCTGGAGTTTTTCAGTAAGCTCGCGTTCCGCGGCCGCCTTCTCAGACTCGATGCGCGCTTGCACGATTTTGAGGTCTTCAGCGTGTTGAGCTCGAGTCGTCTCGAGCTTGGCTTGTAATTGCGCCAATTCCGATTGATCGCTACCCATAGACGCAACGTCATTGGACTGTCTCTCGAGGCGAGCAATTTTGTCGATGAGAGCGTCTCGTTGCTTGGTTAAAAACTTCATCTCCATGGCGTATCCTTGGAATTTGTAGGTGACGCTTTCTGGCATGGAGTAGCGGACGTTGGATGTGGTGGTGTTTTGGCGACTCTTGAGCTGTTCGAACTCTTTTTGTGCCGCAGCCAACTGTTTTCGGAGGTCTCTCTCGGTATCAGATGCGTTACGTTGACTCTCCTTCTTCAGTTTCGAAACGGTAGTCTCGTAACCACTTGTCACCTCCTTGATTTGCTGTTCAAGGCGCGCTACGGTTGCCTTGTATTGAGCCGTACTGCGTTCGGCTTCAGCACGCGCGTCAGTCTCCGCCTTTTCCAACTTTTGCTTCCAAGCGTCTTCGACTTCTTTCATCTTCAACGTTTCATCGCGCGAAACTGATGTGTTGATGGCATTTTGAAGCGTCTGCACTTCAAGCGTGTGTGCCTTGATCAGCGCTTCCTTTTCTTCAGTAAAGGAATTCCTAGCCTGCGAGAGTTGCTCATCCGATTCAGTCTTCACGAGCGTCCTCAGCGCTGTCATTTCTGCTTGCGCTGAAGATTGAATTTCCGCAATGGCAGCAATCATTTCCTGCTCCGCTTTCGTTTTCGCTTCTTCAAGTTGCTTCTTCAAAGCAGCAACTTGACCATCGACGTCAGCACCGTTTTCATTCACTGCGTTCGCAGCTGACTCCGCAAGCTGCGCTTCGAGGCGCTCAACCTTCGATTGCAGCTCATCGCGTTGCATTGCGAGCTCTTTCGACTCCTTCGGGCTACCCTTGAATTTGTACGTCACAGACTCAGGCAGGGTGTACTTGACGTCCTTCTTTTCGCCTGAGAGCTTTGCGACCAAAGACTGCAACTCGCGCTCGTAATTTTGAGTGAGCTGCGAGATTTGAGCATCTTTCATCGCCTCGAGCTCCTTCAACTTGCTCTCCCAGTACATGGAGGATTGCACTTCGCTAGCAGCCACCTCAGCGGTGTAATCCACTCGCGCCGCGGCAGCTTGCTTCTGAGCTTCGTTCTTCAACAACGCGTAGAGTGCGCGACGCTCGCCCGCACTCGATCGAGCAGCCTTTTGCTCAGCATCGCGCATCGCTTGCAACTCAGCGACAGCCTCGACCAGTTGTTCCTCCGCGCGCACCTTCTGTTCTTGAAGACGCCACGCCTGTTCCGCAAGTTGCTTCTTGAGATCATCAACTGCGGAAGGGTCGACTCCAGAAGACGTTTGCGCCTGTGCGTCGGCAAGCTTTTTTTCGTATGACTTCTGCAGTTGGCGGAGCTGGGCATCTTTCGCGGCTTCGATTTCGTTGATCTTGACATCCACGTTGACACTCGCAGAAGAAGTGGTAGCCGGCGCCGACGCGGTGGCCTTGAGCTCCGCAATCTTCGCGTCGTACTCCGAGTTCGACTGTTCCATCGACTTCAGTCGCGCTTCCAGATCACTCACCTTCAACTGTAGCGCATCGCGTTGCTTGGCGAGTTCTTTTGACTCCTTCGGACTACCCTGAAATTTGTACGTTACAGACTCAGGCAGGGTGTACTTGACGTTTTTGCCGCGAGAAAGCTTGTCGAGTTCCTTGCGCATCTCATCGACTTGGCGACGGAGCTCTTTTTCGACGGTGTCACGGTCGGCAAGTTGCTTTTGAAGCTTCACTACATCGTCAGACAAATCAGCACCCGTATTCTTCGCCGCGGAAGATTGAAGTTCTTCGAGCTCTTTGATACGAGCCTCAAAACTTTGCTTCATTTCTCGCATCTGCGCGTCAAATCTCGACGCGTCAGCAGCTTTGCTCGATTTGAGTTCGTTGACGAGAGCTTCGAGTGTTGCTTTTTCGGCGGCGCTCTCTGACTGAATTTCGGAAATAGCTCGAATCAGACTTTCATCTGACTCGCGTCTCATCTGCTCGATTTCTTGTTGGAAAGAAGTTTGCTCGTCGCTAAACTGAGACGCCCTGTTGATTCGCTCCGCATCAAACTCTGCCAAAATGTTCGCCTTCGACGCTTCACTTTCGTCGAGCTCGGCGATCTTCTGTCGCAGACGCTCTTCTGCTTGCGCAACCCGTGCATTTGCTTCATCGCGAGCTTGTTTGAGGGCTTTAGCGTGCGCTTCATTGGTCGCTGTGAGCGCGACGCGATGCGATGCTTCCAACGCCTTGAGCTTGGCGTCGACATCCACCTTCGCCGCGTTGGCGGAAAGGCGCTCGATCTCGGCTCGGTGAGCCTTCTTAAGGTCTGCAACGCGTCCTTCAAACGAAATTTGCGCCTCTCTGATTGCGTCATTCATCTTCTTACTCGCCGCGACCTCTGCCGCCGCGAGCTGGGCCTCGTTTGCCACGAGTTGGCTGCTGATGGAGCGGCTACCATCAGCCTTCTTCATCTCCGAGTCCATGAGCGCTTTCAGCGCGCGACGCTCGCCCGAGGCGCTTCGTAAAGCGTTGTCGTACTTCGCCCTGAGGGCATCCATTTCGGCTTCGGATTCGATTTTGAACTCAGCGACTGCCGACACGAGCTCAGCTTCAGAAGCAGTTGAAGTTCCCTCTTGGCGTTCACGGACGATTTGTGCCACGTACGAGGCACAAACTTCCTTGAATTGCTTTTCGAGGAAATCAAGGCGCTCTCTAGACGTGACAGTCGTCAAAGCGAGGTCAGCGCGGAGAGATGACACGTGCAAACGGGCCAAATCTCGAGCGGCGCGATACTTGCTTGCCTCACTTTTGCCAAGCGCTCGTTCCGCGCGGATAAGCCCTCTAGCCGCCTTTAATTCTGTTTCAAACTTATCCGCCATGATGGCGTTCGATTCTTGCGCTTCCTTGAGTGCAGACTCGGCAATGCCGAGGGCAGACTCGAGCTTCTTCACGCTCGCTCTCAGTGAAGCCTCTTGGTTCTCGAACAAAGCTTGCTGTTGCTTCATTTGCGTCTCGTGCTCGGCTCTCATCTTAGCAAGCGCCTTAGCTGTTTCGGCCGAGTCCCCGTCCGATTTCATGGCAGCCTTCGTTTCGTCGACGTACTTGTAAAAGCTGTCTTCCAAACGTTTCAAATCCTCCTTCTTCAACTTTTGGACTTCGTTGAGTTTCTCAATCTGTTGTTCAAACTCACTAATCATCGACAATCGAAGGCGTTCGAGTCTTTGCACTGAGTTCGCGTTCGACTCCACCCTTGTAAGTTTAATGACGCGCGATTTGGAATCGAAGCTTCCCGAGCTCGCCGCGATACCCGCGAGGGTCACGGTGGTCGCAGCCGCGACAGCAGCCTTTGCGAGCGTACCGCGATCCAAGTTTTTGCGCTCACTGCTCTGCGTCGGCGCGGGTTCGTTCTTCAACTTTTTGGGTCGCGATGCTTGCTTCTTAGTACTGACTGTCGAACTCGTCATCTTTGGCACAGGTGGCGGCGCCTTTGCAGCCTTCACGCCGAGCGCGGCGGTGGCGGCGGCGATACCGGCGTACAGCAACTTTGTTTCGTTATCCAAGGCTGCCAACCACGCCGGACCGCTCACCACCTGGACAGACTCGCGCTCGTGTTCGTGTTCGTGTTCATCTTCGTACGCCTCGTACGCCTCTTCACTCATCCAGGAAAACGACGCGAACCCAGGCGCGGAGTCAAACCCAACCATACCAACCTTACCCGCACCCGGAGACCTCGTCTCCTTCGCCCCGGCGTCGCCCGGCAATTCCAACTCGATCGTCACCTCATCCACGAGCTTAAACCCGCGAAACGACGCGACGCCCACCCCATCCTCGAACACGGCCCGTCCAACCTCCCCCGGCTCATCATCCTCCCGAATCTTCGCCCCGATCACGCGCACCGCGCGTCGTCGCCGCGACGCACCGGAAGAGACTCCGTCGGCGTCGACATTCGAGGCGGCTCTACGCTTCGCGTTCGCGCTCGGTCGCACCCGCGCCTTCACCCGCCCGCCTCGTCCTCGCGCGACGTCGCACCCCATCGTCGTCGTCTCCGCCATCATCGCGCCTTTCCCTCCCGACACCGCGCCGGGTCGGTCGACGACGCGCGACGCCCCGTCGAAATTCGACGGGTCGACCGCACAAAATGTTCGTTCGTTTCGAGGGCGCGATAATCAATCCAGCGCGGCGCAGTCGATCGATAATCTTCCAACGCGCGCTCGAATGTGTTCCCCGTTTCCGAACACGCGATCGATCCGGCGTCTCCTCGCTCGACACGCGTCTTCTTCGAAGCCCCGCGTCCGTCGCGTTCTCCCGACCCGTCCGTCCGTCCGTCCGTCGGTTCCGATCTCGACGACGCGTTCGGATAGCGCCGGCCGCGCCGAACCGACCGACCGACCGATCGACCGATCGATCGAGGGGGTTTAGTTGAAAGGGTAAAATAACCGATCGTTTCTTTCCTCCTTTCCCTCGCGAGGCGTCCGCGTTCCGCGTTTTCCAGGTTCGGGCGTGGACGTTAAAACCTGATTTTTACCCTTCGTTGGATCGATCGATCGATCGGTCGATCGATCGGTGTTTTTTCTCAAAGGGTAGGGGGTGGGTACAGCCCCGCGCGTTGGGGTTTTCGTGGACGATGGTCGAGACGCGCCAGAGGTCAGAAGACGCCGCCGCTGACGGAAACGGACGCTAACCGACGACGATGGCGACGACGATGCGCGTGAAGACGCCGGTGGTGCAGACGAACGCGGTGACGCGTCGACGCGCGGGACGCCCGGTGACGCAAACGCGAAGCGCGGCGCGTAAGGCGACGATCGCGAACGCCGGGAGGACGATGTACGATAAAATCATCGAAGACCACAAGGTGCGCACGCAAGATGACGGAACGCTGTTGCTGTACATTGACCGACACATGATTCACGAGGTGACGTCGCCGCAAGCGTTTGAAGGGTTGCGAACGGCGGGACGGTCGGTGCGACGACCGGATAACACGCTGGCGACGGTGGACCATAACGTGCCGACGAGCGACCGAAGCGGGTTTGAGAGCGTGGAGACGTTTATCCAAGAGATGGATTCTCGGGTGCAAGTGTTGACGCTCGAGGAGAATGTGAAGGATTTCGGGGTGACGTATTTTGGCATGGATGATAAGCGCCAAGGTATCGTGCACATTATCGGCCCGGAGCAAGGGTTTACGCTGCCGGGGACGACGGTGGTGTGCGGGGACTCGCACACGGCGACGCACGGGGCCTTCGGTGCGCTTGCGTTCGGTATCGGTACCTCCGAGGTTGAACACGTGCTCGCGACACAAACGTTGCTGCAAAAGCCGTCGAAGAACATGCGCATCACCATTGACGGTAAGCTTGGCGATGGGGTGACGAGCAAGGATATCATCTTGCACATCATCGGCGTCATCGGCACCGCGGGCGGTAACGGTTCCGTGATTGAATTCGCCGGCGAAGCCATTCGCGGGTTGTCCATGGAAGCGCGCATGTCCATCTGTAACATGGCGATCGAGGCTGGCGCTCGCGCGGGTATGATTGCCCCGGATGAAGTTACCTTTGAATACTTGAAGGGCCGTCCGATGTCCCCGCGCGGCGAAACCTGGGATCGCGCCGTCGAATACTGGAGGTCTCTCGCTTCTGATGCTGACTCCAAGTACGACCGCGAAATCGTCATCCCGGCATCTGATATCGAGCCGACCGTGACCTGGGGTACGTCCCCGCAAGACGTCGTCGGTATCTCTGGTGTCGTGCCCAACCCGGCGGATTTCGACGAAGCGCGCGGCAAGTCTATGCAACGCGCTCTCGACTACATGGGCCTCACCCCGGGCACCAAGATGTCCGACGTCAAGGTTGACAAGGTCTTTGTCGGTTCTTGCACCAACGGCCGCATCGAAGACGTCCGCGCTGTCGCGGCGGTCGCCAAGGGTAAGAAGGTTGCCGACGGCGTGTATGCCATGGTCGTTCCGGGTTCTGGCATCGTCAAGGAGCAAGCGGAAGCGGAAGGTTTGGACGTCATCCTCAAGGAAGCCGGCTTCGACTGGCGTGAACCGGGCTGCTCGATGTGCCTCGCGATGAACCCGGACAAGCTTTTGCCGGGCGAACGCTGCGCATCCACCTCGAACCGCAACTTTGAGGGCCGCCAAGGTAACGGCGGTCGCACCCACTTGGTGTCCCCGGCTATGGCTGCCGCGGCTGCCATCACGGGTAAGCTCACAGATGTCCGTACCCTCGGATCCGGTGCTGGCTTGACTGGTGCCGACGCCCCGGGTAAGCTTGAAAGCAAGGACTTCCTCTCCGACGCGTTGGTTGTCAGCCCGGCGCCGGCGAAGAAGGATGTCGCGAACTCTGGCGCGGGCGGCATGGCCAAGTTCACCACGCTCAAGGGTGTCGCCGCGGCGATGGAACTCCAAAACATTGACACGGATATGATTATCCCGAAGCAATTTTTGAAGACCATCAAGAGGACCGGTCTCGGCGTCTCTGCGTTTTACGAAATGCGTTACGACGAGCAAGGCAAGGAACGTCCGGACTTTGTCTTGAACCAAGAGCCGTACCGCAAGGCGTCCATCTTGGTCGCCGGTAACAACTTTGGCTGCGGTTCCTCCCGCGAACACGCCCCGTGGGCCATTAACGATTTCGGCATCAAGTGTATCATCTCCACCGCTTTCGCCGACATCTTCTTCAACAACTGCTTCAAGAACGCCATGTTGCCCATCGTTCTCGATGAACCGACTGTCAATACGCTCATGGCTGATGCCAACGCCAAGCAAGAGCTCGAGATTGATCTCCCGAACCAAGTCATCATCAGAGCGAACGGCGAAAAGATTCCGTTCGAAGTCGATTCTTTCCGCAAGCACTGCCTAATCAACGGTCTCGATGACATTGGTCTCACCATGCAACAAGATGACGCCATTTCCGCCTTCGAGCAAAAGCGCACCGAACTCTACCCGTGGCTCAACGGCGCTGGCTACGGCAGCTCCGCCACCCCGGCGCGTTAAGCACCGACACTCCATTAGCGGTACCGGTAGCCATCACCCAGCATTACCCATTTAGCGAAAACAAAAACAAAACAGCGTTTTAATAATCAAACGTCTGAGGATTCATTCACACAAGAGCGCAGCCCCCCCCTTGCTTTCTGGCCAAGGTAGTTACAACTCTGCTCCATCGCGCTTCACACGCAGCCTCGCACGCGCCGCAACGTCTGGAAACAATGTTCGGTCGAACCGCTCGACAAGTCGCATCGCGCGCGATGCGCTCCGCCGCCGCGTCCTCTCCGTTCGTCGCGTCGCAGCCGACGTTCGCGTCGACGTTGACGCTCAAGATGACGTCTGTTGAGAGATGCCGACACGTTCGTCTCGCGCGCGCGTTCGCGTCCGACGCGACGCGGGTGCAATACCCACCGTCCGAGGTTAAAGTTGGCCAGAAGGCTCCGCAGTTTGACTCCCCGGCGTGCGTCGACGGCGAACTCGGAAGGGTCAAGCTGAGCGATTACCACGGCAAGTACGTCGTGCTCTTCTTCTATCCGCTGGATTTCACCTTTGTTTGTCCGACGGAAATCACCGCGTTCAACGATCGGGCTGCGGAGTTTGAGGCGTTGAACACACAGTTAATCGCGGTTTCCACCGATAGCGAGTATAGTCACCTCGCCTGGACGATGATGGAGAGAGAGTCTGGCGGTTTGGGTTCGATGCGCATCCCGATTGTCGCCGATCGAACGAAAGAAATCTCAGCCAAATACGGCGTGCTGTTGGAAGACGGCGGCATCGCTCTCAGAGGTCTCTTCATTATCGATGACGAAGGCACAGTGCAGCAAATCACTGTGAACAACCTTCCGGTTGGAAGATCTGTCGATGAAACGTTGCGACTTGTCAAGGCGTTTCAGTACACCGCCGAACACGGCGAAGTGTGCCCAGCCGGCTGGACCCCGGGCGCGCCGACCATGGTTGGAACTCCGGAAGGTTCGAAGTCGTACTTTGAAGAAAACGCCGGTGCGGTGGCCTCTGGAGCGTCGGCGTCGGCGTCGGCGTCGGCTGATTTCGCAGCCAAGTTGACGCCGATTTCGTCCCGCGCCGAATTTGAGTCCTTGATTGCTGGACCGAAGCCGGTGGTGGTGGACTTCATGGCGAGCTGGTGCGGAAAGTGCCGACAAATTGCCCCGCAAGTCGACAAACTCATCGACGAGTACCCCGGCGTGGTGTTTGCCAAGTTCGACACCGCGTTGGCCGATTTGGCGCCGTTGTCCAAGGAGCTTGGCATCGAAGCAATGCCCACTTTCAAATTCTTTAAGAATGGTCGCGAAGTCGACGAGGTTATTGGGTACAAACCAAAGCTTCTTCGCGAAGCCGTCGACGCGTTCGCCAAGTAAGTTTTTATAGACTCATCGCACACCTTGTCTTCAGGAACGTAACGATCTGACTTCAATCGTTTACGGTTCACAGTGTAATTCAACGCTTTAACATTCTCTATTTGGCTAAGCTACGGCTAACTTGCTATTGTCTTCAATCGTTGTCGTACCGGCATTTACCTACTCACATCCACGATGTTTCGTATCTCTCTGCAAAGCGCGGCGATCGAGCTCGACACCTCGCCAGCCATGTCGTCCAACACTCGGCGAAGATCATCAAGCTCATCCACATCAATTAGCTCCGGAAGCGATGTTGCGTCGACGCGTAAACCAACGTTTTCGCACCTCTCTACGCATTCTCGCAACGTGCGCTCCGAACTCCACGGCACCCCATCGAAAGCTACTTCCAGTTTGTCCTCGACATTGGCGCCCGAGCGCGCGGCGACGCAGTAAAAACCTCCGTCATCACACGGACCAAAAACTACGTCGAAGGGTCCATTCGCGAGAATACTGAACGCCTCTTCCACGTGCTTCGCTCCGAATCCCGGAATGTCGGTGCCCGCCACGCAACACATTCGTTCCTCGCCGCGCGTGTTTACCGTCGTCTCTCCACGTTCGCTGAAGAGCGCGCGGACGATTCGTTCGCCCAAATTAGCGACTTGGACCTGCGCCTCGACTCGCGGCGCGCGCGGCGTTCCGCTGTCGAGCACGTCCCATCTCCCACCCGGTCGAAACAACGCGGCGCACGGTTCGACGTCTTCGAGCGCGGCGCACGAAAACTTGAAGTCGTAACCAACTCTCGTCATGAAAGGCTCGCGCACTCGCTCCAGCACGATGCGCACGAGCGTCTCGTATATCCGCGCCGCGCGCGCGTCGGACCCGATCGCTTTCGCGAGGCGCGTCTTGCACTTTCCGGGCGTGGGATGCCGACCCATGAGGACGAGCGTTTTTGAGCTCGCCATCTTTCGCGGCGCGTTGTGAAGGTCTGCTAGTCTACTACCGTACGTAAAGTTACAACACCTCTACCACTTATCAATCGTGAAACCGTCCGTTAAACGCACGAATGAAGGTGAGCACGAATCGCCTTGTCTTCTCGCGAGCACTATGCGCACCCAAGACAAGAACGCGCCACCGAGCCGCCGCTGCGTCGCCATCGAGTTTTCCGCCCACGAAGGATCGAGAGTCGCGGCCCCATCTTTGCCCGATACTTTGTCGACGAAACGCAGCGCTTCGTCATCCAGCGTGTTCTCTGATTCAGTGTTTTGTGCGATGAGTTGGACGTAAAGAAACCTGAGATACGACCACAGTGACTCTCTCCCTGGGTGCGTTTCGATGAGTTCCCGCACGAATGCGACGTCAGACTTGATTGCAGTAATGTACTCAGCCGATTTCGCTCTGGCGGCGAACCGCGCCATCAAACGAGTGCGATAATGCAACTCGCAGTAATCGCTCACGTTACGTTTGATGCGCGCTCCGCTCGCACGAAGTTCGTCATCGAGTGTCGCGAAATCGTCTTCATCCAGAAGCGTCAACGCCCACGCTCTATGCGACCAAGCCACGTAATTCATCCGTTTCTTGAGAATGGCCGCGTCACACGCCGCCAACTCGTTTTCAAACGCTTCCTTCGTGTCCTTTGCGTTTCGCTCACCCTTTCGAGACTCGTATTGATTTAATACCCATCGTCGATGCGCCCAGGCGCTCGGCGCCTTTGGCCATCGGCTCTGCACGACGCGCGCAAACGCTAATTCATCCATCACCGCCATCCGGCGTTCCCGTTCGGAAACCGCATCGGAATTAAAAACCTCCATCAGATTACGCTTCCGTTCGTTCCACGCCGTGCCGTGATCGCCATTCACACACAACGTCGTCTTCGTCGCGTCGAACGATGTCTCGCTCGTCGAACACGCCCCACCCGAACTCTCCCTCTCTCGCCTCCGTCGCCGCATAGCCTCCGCCGACGCTCGATACACCGCCCCGACGCACTCCATTGTCATCGCGATCGCCCCTTGACACGCGTAAAACGATCCCGGCGCCGCGATCGATTCGTTCACCGGCGCCGTCTCTTTCGCCCTTCCAAAGAGAAACTCTGGCGTCACTGCGCCGACAAACTCGAGCGTCTCCGTCGCCAACGCCCCGGTTTCCGCGTCGCGACGGGCGAGTAATCGGTCGAGTTCCACTGCGAGCTCCACCGCATCTTCGTCATCCTCGCCGCGCATGACGCGCTGGCGGCGGCGGCCGACGTGTGACGTTTGACTACAATCGAGGCCGCGGCCGTTACGGCACACGATGACGCCCCGACGCGCGTTCGTCATCGTCTTCGCCGCCGTTCTGGCGCTCGCCGCGCCTCGGCGCGCGCTCGGTGACTTCGCCGTGCGCAACTTCACCGGTCCGACGGATGCGGAGATGGTGTACAACGGCGTCGCGAGCGTCGTGCTCGCGGATGAAACGGCTGAAATATACTCGTTGAGAATCACGCCGTCGAGCGCGCACGCCACCGGGTCGTCGTTCGCGAGGGAGAAACAACTAGTTGTCGGTGGATTTGTGTCTGATTTCGCGTTTCGCATCACGAACGATCCGACGGTGGAGGTGCCGTGCAACGGGGTGGATCACGCGAGCGATACGTGTTCGAGACGCGGAGGCGACGGGTTTGCGTTTGTGATTCAAAACAACGCGGAAAAGGCGATGGGTGGAGGCGGTGGACAGCTCGGATACGGTGGATTGCGCAACTGCATCGCGGTAGAGTTTGATACGTATCACGACGCCGATGCGCGGGATCCGTATCACAACCACGTGGCGGTTATGACGAGAGGACCAAAGGCGCCGGCGTTGTCCACGCACGCGACGTCGATCGGCGCGAGCGTCGACGTCCCCAACTTGTCGGACGGGGAGCGACACTACGTACGAATCGTGTACAACCCGGTATTCGTTCCCGAAGACGCGATGCACAAGAGCTTTAAAAGCTCTGCGTATTTGCTCGATTTGATGCGCGATTACAAGCACGGCTTGGGCACGCTCAAAGTCTTCGTCGACAATCTCGCCGTACCCGTGCTCACCGTGCCTATCAACATCGCCGCATTCATGGATTTAGACAACGGGCGCGCTTGGATCGGGTTCACCGCGTCCACGGGGCGTTCGATGCAAAACCACGACGTCTCGTCCATTACCTTTCGAGAACGAGTCGTCGGCCTCGAAGCCGTCGCTTAGTCTGTGCCGTCGTCTGCGTGCGCTTCCACCCATCTATCCACGCGGGCGAGTGTACTTCTCGCCAATTCTTAGCCCTCATAATCATCACGTAGCGATAGCTTTTAGTCACCATTAGATTACATTCCATTTCATGCTTGATACACGCGCTCGCGCGAGCGAGTGAGCTAAACACCAAAAACAAGATGCGAACCGATCCAATCCAGATTACCAAACTTCACTTTCGTGCGCACCGCCGAAGAAACAGACCCCGTGACCCGCACGCGAAAATCCGCGCGACACCGGGAACTCCTCCTGTCTCTCCACACGACGCGTGCGAAACCAATCATGGCGTCCGTTCGACGCTGTGTCGCAGCTTTGCTCGCCGTTTTCGCGCTCGCGATCGGTTCCGCCGATGCGTCCGCCTTCCTCGCGACGGATAAGACGTTCGACAGCGCCGTGCTCGGCAGCGGGAAGCACGCGTTCGTCAAGTTTTTAGCTCCTTGGTGCGTTCGTGCGTTCGCGCGCGCGCGCGTGAACTGTCGCGCCGCATCGCGTTGCTTTTTGTCATTCAGTTGATTCGACGTGATCAACATCAATTCGCGACGCCGACGACGCGAGCGAGAGACTGACTTTTAGACACTGAAATGCGCGATGGACACCGCAGGTGAGGCCACTGTAAGTCGATGAAACCTGCGTGGGATCGACTCGGTAGCGAATACAAGGATAGCGCGAGCGTCATGATTGTTGACGTCGATTGCACCGCCGAAGGCTCCGGTACGTGCAGCAAGGTTGGCGTGCAAGGCTACCCGACCATCAAATATTACAACGCCGGCGATAAGAAGGGTAAGGATTACCAAGGTGGCCGGGATTACGACTCGCTGAAGTCGTTCGTTTCGAAGACTTTGGATAAGCCGCTGTGCGATGCCGTCACGAAGAAGGGCTGCGCGAAGAATGAGATTGACTTCTTGAAAAAGATGGATGGCAAGAGCAAGGCTGAACTCAAGGCTGAACTCAAGACGAAGACGGAGGAGCTCAACTCGATCAAGGCTGAGATGAAGACGGCCACCAAAGAATTCAACGCCAAGACTCAAGCTTGGAAGAAGCGTCAAGCGGTCATCAACAGAGCGAACAAGCTCCTCGGTGACCTCATCAAGGCTTCCGACAAGTCTGAGCTCTAAGCTTTTTCGAGATGCGTAAATCAACGCTCTCTGGGATTGAAATTTACAACTTTACACATGCGCTCGCGTCGTCGAGTTCATACGCGCGCACGAGTCGGAACGTTGAGGTTTTAGTGACGCCGCGTCTCTCAGATTGCGATTGAGCGATTGAGACGCGGCTGATTTCGCCGACGAGACGACGAGAGCCAGTGCGCGCGGGAGCGTTCAACGACGCGGTGAATTTTGTAATGGGAATGAATCAAACAACAATATTTATGCGTATTAGCCTAATATTTTTCATCTTCAGAGTCAGCGGCGTGCACGTCGAAGTGCTCGCGAACAATCTTCGGTCCGTTGGACAAGCAAATGCCTTCCCGATCCGCCGTGACGAGAATGGTGTCATCCTCGTTGAAAACACCGCGAAGCATGGCGTTCGCGAGTGGTTGAATGAGTTCGCGCTGGATGGCGCGGCGAACCGGACGGGCACCGTATGCCGGATCGTAACCTTGTCTGGCCAAGTGTTCGATGGCGCTGCGGTCGAGAGACAAGTTCATGCGCTGGCTGTCGATGCGCTTCGAAAGCTTTTTGGTTTGCAGCTGCACAATCTCTTCAATTTGAGCGTGCGTGAGCGGTTCAAACACGATAAACTCGTCGATACGGTTCACAAACTCGGGGCGGAAGTGCGAGCGCACGTGCTGCATGACGGCGTCCTTGACGTTGCCCTTGTTGCGGCGTTTGTTGGCGTAAGAAATCTCGTCAGAGCCCAAGTTGGACGTCATGATGATCAAGCAGTTGCGGAAAGAAACGTTGCGTCCTTGCGTATCAGTGACGTGACCTTCATCGAGAAGCTGCAAGAGCACGTTGAAGACGTCCACGTGCGCCTTTTCGATTTCGTCAAACAAAACGACAGAGTACGGCTTTTGGCGCACCGCATCCGTCAACATACCACCCTCGTCGTAGCCGACGTAGCCCGGCGGTGCGCCAATCAAGCGAGCGACAGAGTGCTTCTCCATGTACTCGCTCATGTCGAGACGCACGAGCGCAGTGTCAGAGTTGAAGAGGTAGTTCGCCAACGCCTTGGCGAGCTCAGTCTTACCGACACCGGTCGGGCCGAGGAACATGAAGGAAGCCACCGGTCCGTTCGGATCGGCGAGATCCGCTCGGGAACGCTGCACCGCTTCGGCGACAGACGTAACGGCAGCCTCTTGACCGATAACCCGCTGATGAAGCTCCGCTTCGAGTTGCAAAAGCTTCGCCTTTTCGCTAGACACGAGCTTAGCAACCGGAACACCTGTCCAGCGGCTCACGACGGAAGCGACGTCGCTATCAGTCACTTCCTCGCGCATGAGAGTACCGCCATCCTTGAGTTCGAGCACGGCAGCCTCGGCAGCGGTGAGCTCATCCTGCGTGACGCGAACTTGTTGTTCCAACTTGGACAACTCGTCTTGCGCGCGGGTGAGCTCTGCGGCCAGGACAGAACCCGCATCAGCGTTGGAAGCCTGCTCGATCTTCATCTTGGCGTTTTCAACCTTGCGCTTAATGAACGAGTTGTTTGCAAACGCACGGCGATATTCGTCGTGCACGCGGCGTTCGACTTCGTACTTTTGCTGCAATTCCTTGCGCGCCTTCTTCTCTACGGAGAGAGCGGCGGCAATCTTTTGGAGCTCCGCCGCCGCAATGTTCGACGTACCCGCCTTGGCGAGTTCGCCGGCATTCTTGCGCAACAACTGGTCCTTTTCCTTCATGAGCTGAGCAATCTTACGATCAGCCATGTCGAGACCGTCCGGCTTGCTCGTTTTCGTCATGCGAACTGCCGCCGCGGCTTCGTCGAGCAAGTCGATCGCCTTGTCCGGAAGTTGGCGACCGGAGACGTAACGCGCGGAGAGCTGCGCCGCCGCGAGCACCGCGCCTTCGCTGATGGCAATGTTGTGGTGCTGCTCGTATCTCGGTCTCAGACCGCGCAAGATGGACACCGTCTCGTCGACGGATGGTTCCTCGACCGGAACCTGTTGGAATCGGCGCTCGAGAGCGGCGTCCTGTTCAATCGTCTTCTTGAATTTGTCCGCGGAAGTCGCGCCGACGCATCGGAGCAAACCGCGTCCGAGAGCCGGCTTGAGAATCGCAGCGCCGTTGTTGTTCATCGGCGGCGCCGGGCACAAGTTGTGAATGTCATCGATAAAGAGCACAACAGGACCCTTGGCCGTCGCGTCGACAACTTCTTGCACGATGATGGTGAGGCGTTCTTCAAACTCACCCGGCATTTGACATCCCGCGCCGACGGCACCGAGATCCACCTCGAGAAGCTTGGCCCCTCTGAGCGCGTGCGGAACGTCATCCGCGACGATGCGTTGCGCCAAACCCTCCACGATGGCTGTCTTACCCACACCGGATTGACCGAGCAAAACCGGGTTGTTCTTCGTTCTACGGCAAAGAATGTGAATCAATCGTCGAACTTCTTCCTCGCGACCGACGAGCGGGTCGAGCAACCCTCTACGCGCTTCGTCGGTGACGTCGGTGCAAAACCTCTCCAGGGCGCTGAGTTCCTCCTCGTCGCCTTGTTGCTGCTGCTGCTGCTGCTGCATCGCCTGCATCTGCTGTTGCATCTGGCGCATCATCGCAATCTGTGCCTCCTCTTTCTCAGCGGCTCTGTTCGCCGCCGGCGCTTCATTAGATCCGACCAAAGACGCCGCGCCCTGCGCTCGCGGAATAAAGTAAACGCGAGAAGAATACCCCGTCAGTCGTCGCTCGACGCGTCAACGCGACCCCGCCCCGGGCGCCGAAACCCGCGCGTGGGTCGCGAACGCCCGTTCCATCGCTCCCGCGAACACCGTTTGAAGAAAAACCACCCCCTCCCGCCGCCAAAGTCGCCGACGCGTCCCGCCCGACGCGTCGCGTCCGCTTTAGAACGTCGCGGAAGAACGCGCGCGCGTTCGCGTCCGGTACCCCCACCCCATCGCACGCGACGCGCGGTCGAGCCCGTCCCTTTTCGCCCGCACCCCGCGAAAGCGCGCCACAAACCATCAATCGCTCGTCATCGCACGCACCGTGAGCATCGACGCGATCGCCGAGCGTATCGCGCGCTGTCGCATCGCCACCAGCGCCAGCGTCGTGCCGGCCGCCACGGCGACGATCGCTTTTTGTTCCGCGTCGGACCGTCCGCGCGTCCACGCGCCCAACATCTCGGCAGAGACGAAAATCAAGCTTCGCTTCGGGGCTTCCGCGCCGCGTCTGTCCCTCGTCGTCGTCTATCCGTCGTCGGCGGCGTCTACCCGTCGTCGGCGCGATGTGTCGAGCATCGGCCCGGGTTCGGTGGGGTGAAACGTCGCCGGGCAAAACCCTAGGTTAGTGCGTGCCAAACCCTAGGTCGTCTGTTTTCATGAGTTATGACTCGCCACTGACCCTCTATTATGAGTCGTGAACCGTCAGGGGTCAAAGGGGTCAAAGAGCCGGCGCCGGCGGTCCCAACGGCGCAATGCCGCGCTCGACGGTGACGCACACCGCGCCGTGACGCCGCCGTGACGTCGTCGAGCGATTGACGATGGATGACGATGGGTTATCCACGCCCGCGCGCGCGCGCCGCGGTGCTCGCGACGGCGCGGCGACGACGACGGCGGCTGCGAGAAAGACACCGCCGACGAGCCGACTCGGTCAACGGCGCGCGGACGACGTCGTCGACGGCGGCGGAGGAGGAGGCTCGACGCCGACGGAGCGAAGAGGACGATCGAGAGACGATAGCGCGGCGCCGATGGATTCCCGGAACGATTACTCGACGCTCGATGCGGCGGATGAGGACGACGACCCGTTTATGATTCCTCAGCTGTCGCAGATTGCGCACGAGCCGAGAGTACACGCGGGGGAAGAGGAAGGGCGGGCGTTTAGGTTTGGTGGGCGTCGGGCGCGCGGGAAGACGTTTAACGATCCCGTGCACGGGCACATGTATTTTAATCCGTTGGTGTGCGACGTGATCGATACGCCGCAGATGCAGAGGTTGAGGGATTTGAAGCAGTTGGGGACTTCGTACTTTGTCTTTCCGGGGGCTTCGCACAACCGGTTCGAGCACTCGCTGGGGACGTGTCACCTGGCGAACACGGTGTTTGAGTCGATAAAGCGAAGCGCGCCGAGGAAAGGGTTGGGGTTGACGATGGAGGATAAGTTGTGCGTGCAGTTGGCGGGGCTGTGTCACGACATGGGACACGGGCCGTTTTCTCACGTGTTCGACAATGAGTTTTTGCCGCTGAGACACGGGTGGAATCCAAAGGATCCGGCGCCGTGGAATCACGAGCGCATGGGGGCGGACATGTTCCAGTGGTGCTTGGACGATAATCACATCGATTTAGACCCGCAGATTGTGCGACGGGTGTGTGACTTTATCACGAGCAACGAGGAGGCGCACTCGGAGAAGCGATATCTCTTTGACATCGTCGCCAATAAGAAGAATGGCATTGACGTCGACAAGTTTGAGTACCTATTGAGAGATTCGTACCAAGCCGGCGTGCGCATGAGCGTCGACACGATGCGATTGACCTGTCACATGAAGGTGATCGATGATCAGATATGTTTCAAATCGAGCGAAGCGAATAATGTTTACGCGCTCTTTCACTCTCGGGCGTCGATGCATCAAAGCGTGTACACACACAAAAAAGCCAAGGCGGTCGAGTACATGGTTGTCGATGCCCTCGTTGAGGCTGACGCAGCTTGGAACTCCCGAATTAGTAATTCGATTTGGGACGTCAAGGACTTCATAACGATGGATGACACTCTGCTGAAGCAGATTGAGCACTGCCCGGATCAGAGCCTGAGCAAGGCGCGGGACATCGTCAAGCGCATTCGTCGTCGCGAGTTGTATAGATTCATCAACGAGTACACGGTACCGGAAGATCAAGTCGTGAACTTTAAACCAGTCGAAGCAAAAGATATCACGACCTGTCAAGGATCGAACTCGATTCCAGGAGGGTTGAAGCCGGACGACATCATCGTCCAAAACTTGAAGATTGATTACGGTAAAAAGGCTCGCAATCCCGTTGATGCGGTTCGTTTCTTCCACTATTGGGACGACGAAACCTCGTGCACAATTACCAAGGAACAAGTCAGCTCGCTGCTTCCGAGAACGTTCGTGCAGAGAATTGTCCGTGTATTTAGCCGTCATAGAGAAAAGGAGTACGTCGACGCCGTCGCAGACGCCTTCGCAAATTTCCAACGCAAAGAGCTCGGTAAAGAGGCTCAAATCACACCAGTCAAACGCCAGCGCGTCGACGACTGGTGAGCCACGTCGCTACGAGACATCGCATCGCATCAATCACGTCATTCACTAGTTGTCTAATTTTTAATATGCATTCTGTAGACTCCAGAGACGCGCCCGCGATGCCTCAGAGCGTGACTGCGCGCGCGTTGGTGTTGTTGGTGCCATGGCGTCGACCGGCATCGAGCCCACCTTAGGGGGCACCGCCGACGTCGTCGGTGGTGGCGGGGACCACGCTTCCGCCATCTCCGTCTTCGTTCTCACGACGCTCATGGCGTTCGCATCCGCGCTCGGCGCGCTTCCTTACGCACTGACGAACAAACGAACGGTTCCAAAATCCTTCGCCGCGCTCGCCAACGCGTGCGCGTGCGGCGTCATGCTCGCCGCGTCGTTCGATCTCGTGCACGAGGGCCAGGCTGGTGGACCGATATCGGTCGTCTTCGGTCTCGTCGTCGGCGCGGCGCTCATCTCTCGAGCGCAAGGGTGGTTGAGCGAACGAGGAGACAATCTGAGTTTTCTCGAGCTGCACGGCGCCGACGCTAGAAAGACGCTGATGATTGTGGGCATCATGGCGGCGCACGCGTTCGGAGAAGGTTGCGGCGTGGGGGTTTCCTTCAGCGGTGCGGGTGGATTGAGACAGGGGCGGCTCGTGACGCTCGCGATTGGCGCGCACAACATTCCCGAAGGTTTAGCCGTGGCGAACGTGTTGGCGACCAAAGGCATCAAGCCTTTGACGTGCGCGTGGTGGTGCGTGGTGACGAGTCTACCTCAGCCGCTCTTGGCTTTGCCGGCTTTTCTCTTTGTGGAGATGTTTCAGCCGTTGTTGCCGTTTTCTCTTGGCTTTGCCGCCGGGTGCATGGTGTGGATAGTCTTTGCAGAGTTGCTCCCGGACGCGCTCGCCGAAGCGGACGACCCGAAACACGTGGCAACGACGATTACGATGAGTGCGGGAGCGCTCGAGCTCTTTAGAATGCTCACGGAAGGAATGGAGCGGTACGGATCTGCAGCTTCTGGGATTGAAGGTGCCGGCGCCGGCGCCACGGCGGCGACTGAAGTGGGAATGGTCGCAGGGGTGTACGTGCCGGTCGCCATCTCAGCGGCGATGTACTTTGCGCCTCCGAATCTTTCCGTGTTTTCCGTGCCGCCCAGTACGGGATTGGGATTCGCGGCGAGTACGATGGGCGTGAGTGCATGTTTTAGATTACTGTGGGCGCTTTGGAGAGGAGTCTCTGGCGGGGCGTCGATAGCTTTTGTCATCTTGGGGGCGATGTCTAGCGTTCTAGTCGTTCTCTTAGCCTCTCGCTGGTTTGCTCAAATACCGAGCTTGAAAGGCATGCGCCCGTGGAACGATATTGACGATGACGACGCTCGTGATGTGGATATCGAAGGCGTGTCCGCGCCTCGGCGCTTTGGCAACGTCTTGTTTACTCGAGAGTCTTGCTTTGCATTCGCGGCAGCGAGTTTATTTGCCGTCGCGGACGGCGCGCACGCCACAAAGGCGGTAATGGAAAACTCGTGGTATACTTTGCTTCCGGCGCTCATGCGAGCAATTGTCAGAATTAGTGCCGTAGTGCTCCTCGTCGTGTCGACGGATCGACGGCCGTTTGTCATCGGCGCGGTAGCTTTGGTTGGGTACGCGTTCGTGTGCGCCGCAAGCGCTCTCGGGGCGAACCACTCGTCGAGTGGGATATGTATATTCTTAGACACTGTCGCAAGCGTTTTCACGCTGCTCTTCGTGCACGCACTGAAACCGTACATTGTGTTTGGCATGATGACAAAGCACGGCGACATCATAGCGGGCATCAGTCTCGGCGTCGCCATTACGGTGATGTTTGCCGTTTCGACGTGGGCGATGTGCACCGGCACGGCGTATTGCGATATAGCTTGATGATAGGAATGACTATGAATGACTACCTAGAATGAAATGTACCATCTATGAAAACAAACAAAACAAGCGAGCGTACGTTTTAAAAGAGTTGCTGTGTCGTGCCGCGCACTCCGTCGTAAATCAATCGATTTTGCATCGGGGTGTACTGTCGCGTGATAATCTTGATGAGTTCTTGGCTCATGATACCGCCAAGAATTGCTCCGACTGGGTTCAATTGTGACGAACCATAGCGCGCAGTTTCATACGCAACGTTCGAAGCCATCTCCGTCTGTTCAGCCGTGAGTATAATTCCCATCGACTCGAACCATTCCATCATCAGTGTCTGCAACACTGAGGCGTCCTCCTTGACGAGATCATCCACCGAGTCCGCGGTAGAGCTTGTGAAAACGCCAGGTAAACGCTTTTTGTCATCGCTAAAGCTATTTCTCGCACGGAAGGCTACGAAGATGTACAACGACATCGCCTTTGCGGGATCTTCCAGGGCGCTTCGCGCGCTCTCTGCGACAAAGCCTCTCGTTTCTTTCGAAGCGAGCAATTCCTCTTCGAGCGGTCTCCAAGACAAGACGCGAACGTTCCTACAGTTTTTGCAGAACGTGTTCGTGTCGCCCTCAGGAATAAACTCTTCGGGATTCGCTACACCCGCCCGATTCGCGGCGTCGAGAGCGTTTCGTCTCACCGCCGCCGCGTCCTTCGCCGCCTTGTCCGCATACAGCCGCTGGAGCTCCACATACGATTCAGTCGTGCTCGTCATGTCCGGTATGCTTCCTTCGAGCGGTAAACACCCTTCTCGCTCTATGAACGCTCGCAGTCCCGCGACGAGAAACCAGTACTTGTCGCTCGTCGCCGATGGCTGTCTCGCGCGTTCGTCGTCGATCAAACGCATAATCTCCTCAGTCACCGCGCCCGTATCAGTCCACGCGTATCGCGCATTCGCCATCGCCTCATCAAAGTTTTCTTCATCTACCCCGCGACGCATCGCCGCAAGCGCGTCCCGCACCGCGCGCCGATCCCTAGATGCGCACTGTTTCGTCGCGTGCGCCAACAACGCCACAAACGGCACGTGCTTAAACGCCGCTTCGTCCAATCGCTCCAAATCACACGTCTTCATCTCCACGTACGCCGAGAGGTCGCTCCACGGCGACGTTAATCTCAAATCCATCATCGTTGACCCTTCGGGAGTCACCCTCTCTACCGCCCATCGCGTCCCCGCGCACGTGCGCACCTCTCCGTACAACCCGCACGCGCGCGCCGTCGCCAACGGAATGTTATTCGTCTCACACGTCTTCGCCAAGCGACACAAAGCCTCGTTGCTCACCGCATCGGTAGCAACAATGACGGCGTCATAACGCTTATAAAACTCCTCGTAACTATCCCTCGCCTTGGACTCGGGACAGGCTCCGTCGTAGTACCCTTTCGTCGTTTTCGGATTCAACGCGACCAACGCCTCCACCAACGCCTGTCCGATGCACTTATCCTCACCTCGTCGACGGCTCGCGTCATCGAGGGTCACTTCGAAGAGCTCCCCGGCCAAGTGTTCGTGCGACGCATCGAAGCCCGATCCAACCTCGAGGCGGTCGCAGAGCGTGAAGGTTGCGATGCCACCGAGGATTAAATTCTTCAACGCTTCGCACGTCGCGGGAGTCGCGCCGATCGCGCACACGCGCGCCGACGCGAGCCGCGCCTGGCCCTCGTCCCCCCACAGCCGGAGCTGTCTGTCGTACCGAGACGTCTCCATGCGCGTCGCGTTCGGTGTCTGACTGACGACGGTGTCAGCGCGGGCGAGGAGTGGCGTAACCAACTTTGCTTTGCCTCACACGCGGACGCGACGTTGACGAAAACGCGGTGGCGTCATGGATGCGCGCGCGATGGGCCGAAGGTTTTCGGTGAACCCGGCGACGCCGACGGCGTCGATGCGACGCGCGACGCGTCGACAACGCGCGACGACGACGCGGCGGCGCGCGATGAAGAGGAGTGACGTCGATGCGACTCGAGTGGAAAACGAGCGCGAACGCGACGTGCGCGGCGCCGTGGAAGCCACACCGGCGCGCGTCGGTGTGAGTGTCATCACGCTCGCATCCTGCGTGGCGCTGGCGGGTGCGGTGGACGCGCCGTCGGCGCGCGCCATCACCGAGAACCAAATGTTGTACCTCGAAGCGTGGCGAGCGGTGGACAAGGCGTACGTCGACAAAACTTTCAATGGTATCAACTGGTTCAAGCTCAGGGAGACGTCGCTCAAGACGGAAAATTTGGACGACACGGATTCGACGTACGACGCGATTCGTCGGTTGTTGGCGAGGTTGGATGATCCGTTTACGCGTTTTTTGGAGCCGGAAAAGTACTCGAGCGTCGCCGAGACGACGATGCGAGCGGATGTGAGCGGAGTCGGGATCGAGATGGGGTTCGATGACGATAAAAAAGTTGTCGTCGTCGCACCAGTGCCCGGTGGGCCATCCGCAGAGGCGGGGATCAAGGCGAAGGATGGCATCGTGGCTGTGGACGGATTGGCGACGGATGGGAAGAGCTTGTACGAAGTGGCGGACGAGTTACAAGGTCCGCAAGGGAGCAAGGTGACGCTGACGATCGACAGAGGTGGGAAAAAACAAGAGATTGTCGTTCAGAGAAGGCGTTACACCGTGATTCCGGTGACATCGACGGCGTGCGATGTCGATGGGGGTAAAAAAATTGGTTACATTAAACTTTCGGCGTTTAATCAAGTCTCTGGCGCCAAGACAAAGGAAGCGTTGAAGGAGCTCAAATCGCAGGGTGTCGATTCGTACGTGCTCGATTTACGCGACGACGTCGGTGGTTTGTTCCCAGGCGCGCTCGAAATCGCAAAGGCGCTGATGAACGAAGGGACTATTGTGTACATTGCCGACTCAAACGGCGAGCGAGACGTCTTTGAAGCGGACAAATCGGCGCTCGACGTTGACACCCCGCTCAAGGTGCTCGTCAACAAGGGCACGGCGAGCGCCTCTGAAGTTCTCTCTGGTGCGTTACAAGACAACGGACGCGCCGTGATTCTCGGCGAACAAACTTTTGGTAAGGGATTAATCCAAACGCTTGTTCCGCTCTCTGACGGCAGCGCCGTCAGCGTCACCGTCGCGCAATACCGCACCCCAAACGGAACCAACATCAACAAGATTGGCATCACCCCCGACAAGGCGTTACCGCTCAAAGACGACGGCACGGATGCCGTGCCGTCCAACGCCGCGGACTTTTGTTCGTACGCGTCCTCAGCTCCCAGTATCTTCTTGTAAAGCGCTCGCGAGCAAAACTAGTCAGTTCACTTCGGTTCAGTTTAGTCCTCAGAGTTTGCCCCTTCGACGCGACGCGTCCAGCATGTCGCTCCTCGCTCGGCAAACTTCGTCGTCGATCGGCGTCGCCCACGGAACCGTCATCGCGCGCGCGGTTTCGCACGCCTTCGCGTCGACGAGCGTTGGTTTTACAGAGACGCCGACGGCTTTGCTCGCGCATCGCCATCTTGTCCACTCGTCTTCGTCGTCGCTGGTCGCGGCGCCGCGCATCCACCACCGCTCCTTCGCGTCTTCATCACCGATGTCCGACGCCTCAGACGCCACCGACGTCGTCGTCACCAAGCTCTACCGCGGGGCACACATCAAAACCTTTCGAGTCCTCGTGAGGCTCAAGCTCGCCCAGCTCGCCGCCGTCGGCGGTTTAGCCACACCCTTCCTCGCCATCGGCGCGGGCGAAGACGTCTCATCCACCCTCATCGCCGCCGCCGTCGCGGGTGGAATCGGTAGCGCCGCGTGCGCGGCGGCTTTACAGTATTACGCGTCGAGGTACGTCGGCGAGTTGGCGCTGACGCGACGCCCGGGCGAAACGCCGAAGCTTCGCGTCAGCACCATGGATTTCTGGGGCGCGCGCGTCGATGAACACTTTACCCTCTCCCGCGTGGTCCCGCCGCTCAAGGGCTTATCCGACGACGCGAAACGAACGCTCGCCGAGCAGGCGTTCATCCCGCTCGATGTCATCGGCGCGAGGCAGTACGTGTTGTCGCTTCGATTCGGCGAACTGTCGCATCGAGCGGCGCTCTTCGACGCGCTCTCCGCGGGTGAACATTCCGAGTCGGGCGCGATCGGTGCGGGAACGACGTCGTCGTCGTCTTCAAACGGCCGCGATGTTTCATAGAGCGATCGCGCGCGCGACGCTAAAATAGCCGTAGAAGAGAGTTGACTTTGTAACGTCCATCCGTCTGTCCATCCGCAGTGCGCGGCGCGCGTACATGAATGACTCTCACCGCCCTGTACCGTCGAGTCTTTCGTCCCGCCACCGCGCGCCTGCGACGATCGTCGTCCTCGCCGGCGTCGCGCATCGGTGGTCGCGCGCGAGCGCCTCGCTGCTCAGCCGTACCGGTGATTCGCGCGTCGTCGTCGGCGGCGAACGACGACATGGGTGAAAAAGCACGCGAAGCGACGGCGGCGTGCGCGCGATGCCGCGGCGAGGGCGCGCTGTTCACGCTATCGAAAGCGCAACGGAAGAAACGAAAAGCGAACGGGGACGGCGACGGCGCGATCCCGCGCGAGGTTCCGGCGAAACGGATCGATTGCGTCGATTGCGGGGGGTCGGGGGTGACGCGCGCGCGCGCGCGAGTCCAACCGGCGTCCGACGCCGAAGTAGCCATCGTCGGCGGTGGCGTCGGCGGCGTCGCGCTCGCGCTCGCGTTGCGACATCGAGGCGTTCGCGCGATGGTGTACGAAAAGGACGAGAGCTTTGAATCCCGAAAGCAAGGGTACGGGTTGACGATGCAAAAGTATAGCGGAGGCGCGGCGTTGCGGTCGCTCGGGTTGCAGTTGAGAGGCGTGGGAAGCGACGCGCACGTGTCGATGGCGTCGGATGGGCGGGTGTTGGGGCTGTATGGACACAGCGCGAGGGAAGGGGGGACGACGAAGGAGGATTTAGGTGATGAGTGCGGGTCGGTGTCGGAAGCGATGAGTGATGAGAAGAGAAACGTGCATTTACCGCGACAGAAATTGCGACAGTCGTTGCTCGAGGCGCTCGAACCAGAGTGCATGAAGTGGGGTAAACGGTTCGATGCGTACGAGGAAGTGGATGATGGGGTCGTTTTGAAGTTTGAAGACGGGACGAGCGCGAAAGCGGGGATTTTGGTGGGTGCGGATGGGATTTTTTCTCGGGTTCGCGCGCAAAAGCTGGGCGACGAGCCGTTATCGTATCTGGGAGTGTTGGTCGTGTTGGGCATCTGTAGAGGCGTCGATCATCCGCTCTGTCGGAACAAGGTGTTTCAAGTCGTGGATGGTGAGAATAGAATGTATGCGATGCCGTTTACGGCGTCTGCAGACGGCGATGGGTGCATTCCGCCGCTTGACGGAGGAGAAGACGAGACGACGAGCGAGGAGACGCAACCGGGCGCGATGATGTGGCAACTATCTTTTCCAGTTTCGGAAGACGAAGCCAAGGCGATCGCGGCCGATCCCGCACGATTACGCCAAGAAGCAATGCGGCGATGCGGCTCGTGGCCTGACCCAGTGGGGACGTTGCTCGAGCACACGAGAGAGGATTGCATGGCTGGATATCCGGCGTTCGATCGAGACATGACTCCGGCAAAGGTGCTGCGCGGCGACTCCAGTTCGCGCGTCACGCTCATCGGTGACGCCGCGCATCCAATGTCACCATTCAAAGGACAGGGTGCGAATCAAGCCTTGTTGGACGCCGTCAACTTGGCCCGATGCATCGTGCGCTCGCCGGAATACCTTTTGCCCGGCGAGCGCCGGTACGGATGCGTGCACCCATTCGCGACTGTGCAAGATGCGCTCGCGGAAGCGGAGAAGTCTATGCTTCAGAGGTCGAAAGGAAAAGTGACGAAATCGAGAGACGCCGCGAAATATTTGCACTCGCCAGCGGCGCTGACTGAAGGTAACTGTGTTCGAGCTCATGCAGCGGCGGGCGCTCTCGCAGGCGGCGACGAGTAGGATAAGAGAAACCAGAATTAAATGTAATTTATTCACAGCATTGGTACCGGTAGCTAATAACGTAACACAAAGCGCACTGGGTGCATCATCATCTCTTAATTGGATGACGTCCCATCTTTTGCAAGTAAGAGAACATGTCGCGCGTAATCGGGAGCAAACCGGTGTAGCCACCGTATCCAGTGTACGCGACGCCAGCCTTTTCGCATTCATCCTTGATAATGGGAACCATCTTCGGGTACAAGTTGTGCGCACATCCCGGGAAGAGGTGGTGCTCGATTTGCAAGTTGAGTCCACCGGAAAGGAAGCTCCAGAAACCGTTGCCCCAGGACGCCGACGTTTCGATTTGCCACGCGCCCCAATCATTCTTGGTCGCCTTGCTCAAGTTCATGGGCGTGAGCGCTTCTAAGTTGTGGCTCACGATGAAAAACCAGCAGAGGACGAACGAGCCGAAGAAGCCGTACGACAAGAATGGGACGATGACGTTGGACAAGCCGTGCATGTATGCAGGAACGCCGAGGAGCAAGCCAAAGTGAAGCACCTTGCCGAGCACGTACAGAGCGACCTCGTTCTTCATCAATCCTTTATACTCGACACCCGGTGAAGCTTTGTCCACCAGGATGTTTTGCGCATCGCCAAACTGCGCGGCGAGCCAAAGGAAGGGCCACATGAGCGGGGCGTAAAAGGCTTGGTAGCGGTGGAACCACTTCAACTCTTGAGACGGATCGAGACGAAGAAGCGGCAAGGCGGTGTACACGTCTTGATCCAGATCCGCGTCGTTGCAGTACGAGTGGTGGCTCACCATGTGATGATATCTCCACTCCACCGAGCTCTTACCGATGGCGACGTCGTTACCCAACCAACCCCAAAATTGGTTCCAAAATCCACTCTTCGCCAACCCGCCGTGGTTCGCCGTGTGCTGCAACCCAGTGCCGCTCCAGTACCCAGCCAAACCAAGCAAGCACCCGGTCGCAATCGATGGCGTCCGCCAGTACGTCCAGAGCGCAAAGACAAAAAACGCAACGACAGCCCCGGCGTCCAACGCGCACCCGCCTCGTCCGTGCGGCGCTCGCCCTCTCGCCTTCAGCGGTTCCACAATCTCATCTCGCACCCGTCGCTGAATCTTTTGGTACAACACGGAATCCAGCGGTTTCGGAAAGCTTTCCTCCGGTCCGAACGCCGCCTCCGCACCCGGCACCGTCGGCAAGCTCTTCAGGTACTTTTGAACAATCTCCGGTCGCAGGTGATGACTCTCGATCAAAATCGTCGCGTCTCGACCCACGCACAGCGACAACAACTGCGCACCCCCGGGGTGCCGCTTTGCGAATTCCGTCACGTCATAGACGACACCACGGATTCGCGTGTACGACCGCGTCGGGTCGAGGAGCGCGGACGCCGCATCGGCGCCCGCCGGGGCGTCGGCGGGTGCGATTCTTGCTTCATCTTGTTTCGTCGCAGTCGACGTCGACCGACGCCGCGTCGACGCGCTCTTCGACGGGGTTTTACGCGCCGACGACGATCGTCGTCGGGTCGACGCGCTCTTCGACGGGGTTTTACGCGCGCGCGTCGTCGGCATGCTCAGTCGTGCGTGTGCGTGTGACGTCACGCATCATTAATCTCTTTCGGCGTGGCGGCGCTTTGGATAAAAAGACGACTCGCGAACTCGACGCGCGCCGCATGCGAAACGTGAAACGTGAAGGAATGTGTGATTACAAGCATACGTGTACGTGTGCGCGGTTAATGGATAACTCACGCGGCGTTTGAGATGAGATCGGCGAGCCAAGGCGAGTTTGCGGCGTCGGCGTCGAGCTCAGATTTGAGCTGACGCGCGCGCGCGACGGCGTCGGATGGCGTCATGCGGCTGAGAGGAATGGCGGCGAAATCGGCGAGGAATTGACGCGCGCGAACGACGCCTCGGGCGGTATCGTCGGACACGCCGTCGGTGCGAGCGCGCTTGGCGTCAGAACCGTCGATGTCGGCGACGGCGTGTTCGGCGCCGTCTTTGCTGAAATCTTCGAGCTCTTCCGCCTTGGCGCGAGCGATTTTGAGAACCTCTTCAGGAAAGCGCGCGAATTCGGCGCAGTGAATGCCGAAAGACTGGTCGCACGCTCCCGGTTTGATTTGGTACAGCATCGTGAGCTTGCGACTGACTTGGTCGATGAGCGCTTCGACGTGGAAGTTGGCGACGCCGCTCGGACCTTTGAGTGCAGTGAGCTCGTGGAAATGCGTGGCAAAGAGACACGGCGCTCGAATTTCGTTGACGATGTGTTCGCTGATGGCCCAGGCGAGACCGAACCCATCGTACGTACTCGTACCGCGACCGAGTTCATCAATAATAACGAGGCTCGACGACGTCGCCGCTTTCAAGATGGCTGCGGTTTCGAGCATCTCAGCCATAAAGGTTGAGATGCCACGAAGCTGGCAATCACCGGCGCCGACGCGGGCGAAAATGGCGTCGCGTACCGCGATGACGGCGTCGTCGCACGGAACAAAGCTTCCGACTTGAGCCAAAAGAACACACACGCCCACTTGACGAATAAACGTACTCTTACCGCCCATGTTCGGACCAGTGATGATTTGGAACCAAGACTCGCCCTTCTTCATCGAACACGTGTTGGCTATGAATCGAACATTGTCTTGCGCCTCGACATTTGGATGGCGCGAGTTCTCCAAGTGAATGGTATCAGAGTTCTTTTCGTGCATGATGGGACGAACGAACGGTATCGGGGCGCTCACGGCGACTTCGGCAAAGGATGCCAAAACGTCGATCTCCGAGGTGATTGCCGAAACTTCGAGGAAGACTTCTGAGAAGGACGCCGCTACGTCAACGACGCGCTCCACCAGATGACGTTGCTTCGCGTCGTAGTTTCTGTCGAGGGCGACGCGTTGCTCAGAGAGCGCGCGAAGACGCTTGTTGGTAAACTTGGTACCGTCCTTCTTCGCCTCTAAAATTTGATAGCTCACGCTCAGCTTCTTGCGGACCGATGTTTCATCCTTTTTCGTCAATCTCATGAACCAGCCGTGCATGTTGTTGTGTTCCAGTTTCAGCTGTTTGTCTCTTTCCATGCCTAAGTCATCGCTCGCCGCGGCGAAAGCGTTGCGAATATCTTCCTCTAATGCATCTTTTTGCTGCTGGATTTCTCCCAGCTCTGCGTCGTACGATGCGCAAATGACATACTCATCGGGAATTTTGCTCAGATCAACCGCCGCTTCCAACAATGCCTCGAAACGACCGAGATGGCTCGGATCGCTCAGCTTCTTCAGCTTTTCGACGTACGCTTTGTTGATGTACTCGGCAAATCGCCCTTCGCATCTTTCGAGCGCTTCCGCCATGTGAGGGAGCGCCGCGCTCGCTTGGTACAATCGGCAGAGATCCATGAGCGTCGCTTTGCGTCTCTCAAGCTTGCGAGTGATGCGTTCGATATCCGGCAGCGATCTCAGGTGCGCCCCTCGAAGCGCGTCACGAACTTCAGCATTTGAAACAAACTCAGTGACGACGTCATGACGCGTGCCAATCTCGGCGACATCGACCAGCGGTTGTTTCAACCATCGCATCAACAAACGGCGACCCATTGGCGTTCTACACTTGTTCAATAACCCGTACAGGCTAAAGCTGCTCGGCCCGTCGGAGCGCTCTGGGAGAACGTTCAACGCACGAAGAGCGGACGAGTCTAGTCTCATGTAACGGCCGGTGTCGTACATACTCAGAGTACAGCGACCGTGGTTCGTGCTGTCTGCCAACAATTCGCTGAAACGAAGCACGGCTGCGAGGCAAGCGGCAGCCTGCGGCTGATCGATAATCGCACGGTGCGCTTCGACGTTTCCAGCAATCAGCCGCCCTAAATCGCTCTCCAAGTCGGTCACGTCGAAATCTCGCCCAGCGCGTTCGGTCACGAGCGCACCGCATCGCGCCGCGACGTCCTTCAATCGCTTACCCTCTGGCGTATCGGTACCTTCTCTCGGCACGACGCACTCTTTAGCCCCAATCTGACACAAAACACTCTCCAGCGTACAAAACTGTTCATCATCCACGAACGAGCACGCCCCAAGCTCTCGAGTCGTCGCGTTCACGTACGCTACCCCCACAGTTCTCTGCTCTGCCTTGGTCACGACGCGAACGGCGCACACCACCGCCGCGTCCGACATGTCGCTCGTGCGGAACAGCTCCTCCTCGAACGCCTGCAACTTACCCGGCGACGCCGTTTTCACGCATTTCCACGTCCCGCTCGGCTTAGATTCCTCGTACAGCTCCACCACCGCGCCTTCGCCTTCCAACAAGAGCTCGCGCAACGCGCTCTCGTACATGGACCGGTTCAGCGTCACCCCCGGCAACGCCTTCTCCCCGCTCCCGAGGTACCTGATCACGCTCGTCGTCTGCATCATCACATAAAAAACACATTCCTTTTCGCGTCAGTCATCGTCGTCATCCTTCCTTCGTCGCCGTCGCACCCATTCATCAAACCTCACCGCCGAGACGCGCGCGACAGGTGAGAAAATTCAAATAAAACGCGCGGCCCCGTCGTCGTCCCAGCCTTCGTTCCTTCCTTCGTCAAACGCGCCGAGCGCGCCCGTCCGCCCCGCCCGAGCGAACACATCCATTCTCGATCCGCTCGTCCGTTCGTACCTTGTAAAACGTCCTCGCGATGTACGTCGCGTCGTCGCCGTGCGCAGACATGAAATCCTTTCGATCGAAAAACCGAACCACCCGTCGTCGTCCACCCGTCGTCGTCGTCGTCGTCGTCTCGCCCGCGTCCCCGTCCGAGGCGACGCGCTCGGCGAAGAACCGGACGAATCGCGTCGACGCCGCGTCATCCAGCGCGAGCTCCGCCGACGGTTTCGTCGTCGTCGTCATCGTCTCGAAGTGATGCGATGCGATGCCTCGTCTCGTCTCGTCTCGGAAACGTCACGATTCGACGCGTCGAATCGGTCACCGAATGACGACGCTTCGAGACCCGATCCTCGGTGAGGACGACGGGTCGGCGTGCGTCGAGTGACGACGGGACGGAACGCCGACGCGGCGGACGGACGACGGGACCCGCGGCGGCGGCGACGGCGACGACGGGCGGTGGTCGTCCGATGATGATGACGGTTCAGACGTTGAAGAATTCGTTCCGAGACACCGCGGGGCGTCGGGATCTCGGGCGATGCGACGGCGGGAGAGACTCGCGGCGACTGTGGCGTTCATCGCGTCGATGCCGTCGCTCGTCGGGGCGTGATGCTGGCCGTTGGTCGCCGCGTCGATGTTCGGTGGAGCGGCGAGCGCGGCGTCCAAGCGGACGTCGCACGCGTTGAGTTTGGCGCTCAACGCGTCCACTTCGGCGTTCATCGCGGCGATGACGGCGAGAAAGGCGAGTCATCGGTCGGGGACGGGATGGCAGAGGCGTGGACCGACGATTTTGACGTGTGCGGCGGTGATTTTAATGTCGGCGGATCCGATGAGGCATTGTTTACAAGACGCGGGGGCGTGGACGAATGGCTCTTCGATGTATCGGCCGGGTTGCGTTCACGGAGACGTGCGGTGTTTGAGCGTCGTCGGGTGGATTTTTTTAACGTGTACGTACGCCGGATTTGCGTGTATGTTTGTGGGCGTCATGTGGAGCACGGATGCGCTCGGAAAGTTATCGCGAGGGTGGAGAAGCCACGACGCGTGAAGCGTCGGCTGGGCAATTCGTCAAACGGTTGGAAGACGCGGACGTGACGCGCTCGCGCGAAAGTCGGGACGTTGATTTCTCGATGCGCGAGCGTTGATTACGCGTCGACGCCGATCGATGATTGGTGATTGTTTCGTCGAAACTTGCTGTATATACGCTGTGTTATATTCATGTGTTACAATTTGTATCTAAAGACGTTTCGTCAGGTGGTCGTTTCTAATAATCGCGAAATGAATAATTTTCTAGGATCGTCGTCTCTTCTCCGGAGGAGTCGCTTCGACTTCTTCGCTTCCGACCAACCAATCATTTTCTTTATCGTTACCGGTATCCGCCACGCCCCACGGTCGATCCCGCGCCTGGATCTCGACTCCCGTATCCGCGAGCGCCACCTCTTCGCTATCCGGAATGGCACTCCACGGTTGACTCCCAAGAGGGGCGTTTTGCAACGGGGCAGGTCTTTCCGATTCGCCTACAGGCGCTTCGCTCGGTGGCGCATGCGCATTACGCTGCGTTTGACTCGGATCAACCGCGGCGTCAGCAGTGGGAAGCATGGACGCCAACACGAGCTCTGCCTCGAAA